>Ga0302280_1000668_pt1 | contig 30440 bp, 31 predicted proteins | sample III_Fen_E1_1_FD_198771 | JGI IMG/M metagenome (GOLD analysis project Ga0302280, IMG submission 198771) | Peat permafrost microbial communities from Stordalen Mire near Abisko, Sweden - III_Fen_E1_1 | ecosystem: Environmental > Terrestrial > Soil > Wetlands > Permafrost | place: Sweden: Abisko... | reverse complement strand
CAAGGTGTTACTGGATATACGGGATACACTGGTTACACAGGATATACAGGAATTCAAGGTGTTACAGGATACACTGGATATACGGGTTACACAGGATATACAGGAATTCAAGGAGTTACTGGATACACTGGATACACTGGTTACACAGGATATACAGGAATTCAAGGTGTTACAGGATACACTGGATATACTGGTTACACAGGATATACAGGAATTCAAGGTGTTACAGGATACACTGGCTATACTGGTTACACAGGATATACAGGAATTCAAGGTGTTACTGGATACACTGGTTACACAGGATATACAGGAATTCAAGGAGTAACTGGATACACTGGTTACACAGGATATACAGGAATTCAAGGAGTAACTGGATACACTGGATATACGGGTTACACAGGATATACAGGAATTCAAGGTGTTACAGGATACACTGGTTACACAGGATATACAGGAGTAACTGGGTATACGGGATACACTGGTTACACAGGATATACAGGAGTAACTGGATATACGGGATACACAGGATATACAGGATATACAGGAGTTACTGGTTATACAGGCTATACTGGTTACACAGGGTATACAGGATCAACAGGACCTTTTGGATCATTAGCAACAGATCCAATAGCTATTGGGATAAATGCAGGTGTGATATCACAACATCTTCATTCAATTGCTATAGGTAATGCAGCTGGTGCTACAGGACAAGGTACAGGTAGTATCGCAATAGGTTTTCAAGCAGGTCAACAAACTCAAGGAACTGGTTCTATAGCAATTGGAGATCAAGCTGGTCAAGTATCTCAACAAGGTTATGCAATTTCTTTAGGTTATCAAGCTGGCCAGAGTAATCAAAATACTGGTACTATTGCAATAGGTTACCAAGCAGGACAAAACACACAACAACAAGGAAGTATTGCTATAGGTTTACAAGCTGGGCAAACAGCGCAACAAAGTTTTGCTGTGGCAATAGGTTATCAAGCTGGGCAAACAGTGCAACAAAATAATGCTGTTGCAATAGGTTATCAAGCTGGTAATTATACTCAACAAATTAATGCTGTTGCAATAGGAAATCAGGCTGGTTGTACAAATCAAGGGGCTAATAGTGTAGCAATAGGAACACAAGTTGGTTTATCTAATCAAGGTGCAAATTCTGTTGGTGTTGGACAAGGAGCTAGTTTTAATCAAGGTCAATTATCCATATCGATTGGATGGAATACAGGTAATTCAAATCAAGGTCAAAATTCTATTGCTATAGGCACTAATGCTGGTGCTACATATCAAGGTTCTGGATCTATTGCTATAGGTTCACAAGCAGGTCAAAATACACAAGGTACTGGTAGTATTGCTATTGGTTTTAATGCTGGTATGATTTCACAACAAGGTTATGCAATTTCTTTAGGTTATCAAGCAGGTCAGTCTAATCAAAACACCGGTACTATTGCAATAGGTTATCAAGCTGGTCAAAACACACAACAACAAGGAAGTATTGCAATAGGTTTACAAGCAGGTCAATACACACAAGGACAACAAGCAATTGCTATAGGTTACCAAGCAGGACAAACTGGACAACAGCAGTTTAATATCGCATTAGGTTATCAAGCAGGACAAATTTCACAACAAAGTGGAGCGACACAACCTTCTATAGCAATAGGATATCTAGCTGGTCAAGAAAATCAACAAGCTAATTCTATAGCAATAGGTACTCAATCTGGTCAAATAAGTCAACAAAATTCATCAATAGCTATAGGTGTTTCAGCTGGATCGATAAGTCAAGGACCTATATCTTTAGCAATGGGATTTTTAGCAGCAACTAATTATCAAGGTACTGGTTCTATTGCTTTTGGGTATCAAACAGCTAATCAAACACAAGGAGAATTTGCTATAGCATTGGGGTATCAAGCAGGTAACAATATCCAAGGAAATTATACTGTAGCTATTGGATATCAAGCTGGTCAAAATACACAAGGAATACAAGCTGTTGCTATAGGTATTAATGCTGGTTCTATCACACAAGGTAGTAATTGTGTTGCTATAGGTACTGATGCTGGTTATAGTACACAAGGTAGTAATTCTGTTGCTATTGGGACATTAGCTGGTCAAACAGCTCAAAATAGTAATAGTATAGCAATAGGAAATAATGCTGGAGCTCAAACACAAGGTACTGAATCTATTGCTATTGGTGATAATGCTGGTAAAGTAGCACAATCTAGTAGTGCTATAGCTATTGGACAAACTGCTGGTGCTAGTACACAAGGTCAATATGCAGTTGCTATAGGATATCTTACTGGACAAACTTTGCAAGGTCAATATACTGTAGCTATCGGATATAAATCTGGACAAACTACACAAGGATTGCAAGCTGTTGCTATAGGTGTTAATGCTGGTGCTGTCACACAAGGTAATAATAGTGTTGCTATAGGTGTTAATGCTGGTTATAGTACACAAGGTGGTAATTCTGTTGCTATTGGTCCAGAAGCTGGTCAAACAGCTCAAAATAGTAATAGTGTAGCAATAGGAAGTAGTGCTGGAGCTCAAACACAAGGTGCTAATTCTGTGGCAATAGGAAGTAGTGCTGGAGCTCAAACACAAGGTGATAATGCTATAGCAATTGGTAATAATGCTGGTCAAAGTACTCAAGGAACTAATTCAATAGCTATCGGTAATTTATCAGGATCTAGTAACCAATCTGTGAATGCTATTGCGATAGGTACTTCAGCAGGTCAAAATACTCAAGGAACGGGTTCTATAGCAATAGGCTTTTCTTCTGGTTTAAATAACCAAAATGCTTTAGCAATATCTTTAGGTATACAAGCAGGTCAAACTAATCAAGGAACTGGTGCTATAGCAATAGGGTATCAAGCTGGTCAATTTATACAAGGAACTGGATCTATAGCAATAGGATACCAAGCTGGTCAAACTAGCCAACAGCAAGGAAGTATAGCAATTGGACAAAATGCAGGGAGTGCTAATCAAGGTAGTGCATCTGTATATGGATCGATAGCTATAGGAGTTGGGGCTGGTCAAACTGCTCAAAATATTGATGGTATAGCTATTGGATCTCAAGCAGGTCAGTTGAATCAATTAAATGATGGTGTAGCTATAGGTTATCAAGCAGGACAATTTAATCAAGGAGGTTATTCTATTGCTCTTGGGTATCAAACTGGATATCAAACTCAGCAAACACAATCTGTAGCTATTGGAGTTAGAGCAGCATTTCAATCTCAAGGTGTTCAATCTGTTGCTATTGGATATCAAACAGGTCAAGTATTTCAAGGATCTCAATCTATTTCTATAGGTTATAATGCAGGTCAAGAAGTACAAGGAGCCCAATCTATTTCTATGGGTTATAATGCCGGTAATCAATTTCAAAGCCAATATTCTATAGCAATAGGTTATCAAGCTGGTCAAACTAATCAAAATACTCAATCTGTTGCTATTGGATATAATGCTGGTCAAAATATACAAGGTCCTAATACTATTGCTATAGGACAAAATTCAGGTAATCAAGTACAGGGTACAGGTAGTATTGCAATAGGATTTCAATCTGGTTATCAAAGTCAAGGTATAAATTCTATAGCTATAGGTTATAACACAGCTTTTACAAATCAAGGTCAGGGTTCTATAGCAATAGGTTATAATACAGGTCAATCAACTCAAGGAACAGGATCTATAGCAATTGGTGTTTCATCTGGTTCTACTTCTCAAGGTGGATATTCTATCGCATTAGGTTATCAAGCTGGAGTATATACACAAGGTACTGGTTCAATTGCGATTGGTTTTAACGCTGGTTTAACTTCTCAATTTCAAAATTCTATTTGTATAGGTAGTAATACTTCTTCCTCTGCAGATGATACAGTTGTTATAGGTAATGCTGCTACAACTTCAACAGCACATCAAATAGTTCTTGGAGGTTCTACTAACACAAGTATTATTTCTGGAGGTATAACAAAAACTGTTAATTTGGGTAGTGCTAGTAATGTTTTCAATAATGTTAACATAGAAAATACAATACTTTATGGATCATCATCAGGTACTATAACATTAAATACACCATCAACAGTTCCAAGTAATTATACGATAACATTACCAGCATCTGTTGGACCTACAGGATATGTGTTATCGAGTAGTAATGGGGTAGGTGGAACAGTATGGGCTCAAAATTTAAATAGAACAGTTGTAAATACTTCTACATACACCGCAAAAATTACAGATATATTGATAGCAGTAACTTACACAACTACAGGAACTTGTACAATAACACTTCCAGCAGCTTCAACAGTAACCAATCAATCTCTTTATATAACTGATGAAGGAGGTAATGCTCAAACTAATAATATTACAATAGTTGCAAATGGGTCAGATACTATCGTAGGTTTTGCATCAACTGTTATACAACTTAATAATATGGCTTTGGGGATGTATTCTAATGGTGTAAGCAGATGGAGCTTTTTCTAAGAAAACGATTTCTAAACATAAAATAATTTCTAAAGTTAAGTTACTTGCTTCGCTACGATGTTAATTAGTTTTAGAAATAATAAAGTAAAAAATATAAAAAACTATTTTGTATCAATCGAAAATCAATTGATACAAAATATAAAAACAATTTCTAAAGTTTTAGAAATAAAAAGTAAAATAATAAAAGTAAAAACATAAATTAGTTTCTAAAATAAAACATTTTCTAAAGTTTTAGAAATAATAAAAGTAAAAATAATAAAGTAAAACATAATTAGTTTCTAAAATAAACTATTTTGTATCAATTGATTTTCGATTGATACAAAAATACAAAAACAATCTCTAAAGTTTTAGAAATAATAAAAACTAAAAACATAATTAGTTTCTAAAAATAATAAATATAAAATATAAAAACTAACATAGAAAACAATTTCCAAACTTAAGTTCACGCTGTTAATTAGTTTCTAAAGTTAAGTTACTTGCTTCGCTACGATGTTAGTTTTAATCCGTAGGACAAGCAGAAATAAACTTAATACATATATTCAAAATGTATAGTTAAACTACCAGTGCTTGAAGAATTGTTATTATATACCACAACACCATCCACACCAGCTGGTAAATAAGCTCCGTGAGTTCGTCCTTGGGATAATGCCATAATATTATTAGTTGATGCAAAAATAAAATCGTCAACTAATTTAACTGATAATAATATAGTTGACCCAGCTGGTATAATACTAGTTGATGGTGTTTCAATAACAGCTCCAGCTAATGAAAGAAATATTATTCTTCCTAAATTTACTGTAGTTCCACTAACTACTGTACTAAGATAATAACCATTTCTTAAAGAATATAAAACTGATGATGCTAATGGAATTGTTGTAGTACTAGCTGGTAAATCTGCAGATAATACTCCAATCGTGCTATTATATGGATATAATATAGAAAAAGAATCTCCTTGATTTGCAGGAATTATATCTGGGTAAACTCTAACAATATATATCAACATTGGATATGTTATTGAAAATGTAGTACTTGAATTAGCTGCAGCACTTATAGTAATTGTATCACATTTATAAATACCAGCAGTTTTTTGTAGAGGCTCTTCAGTAACAGATACTACGTTTTGAACTACTGGATTTGGTAGTTGAACAATTGTTGATGTATCAACAATATCAGTTGGATTATTATAACAAAAATTAGGAGCAAACACAGAACTACCGTATACAGTTGTTTCTTCAGTATCACAGAATATAGAATAATAATTCATTTATTATATCAAAGATATTTATTTAAAGATTTATAATTATATATTTTAATTTATTTTAATTAACTTACTAAATTTCCTCTTCCCAAAAAAGTGCAGCTGCCATCGTAATAGCAGCAACAGATCCAATAGCTGATATAGTTAAAACATCTCCAGGTATTAAATATATATTATAACTTGTTAAATCCATAGCTGTCACTGATGCTGTAGCTAAAGTAGTACTAAATATCTGCGTGCCTGATCTAGCTGTCAGAGCAGTTGCTGCTGTATCTATAAGTGCTATTGAATTTCCAGTATTTATAGTATTTAGTGTCGCTGCAAATGTTGCCCCTGTTAATGTAGCATTTAATGTTAATCTTATTAAAAATGTATCTGTGTTACTTAATTCGCAACTTACTGATAAATGTCTTAGTTTTATTTGACTTGTATTTGTTATAGAATTAAAAGTAGACATATTTTGTATTGAAAATACTGGTATAGCTGTTGTTCCAACACTCTTAGAATTTAAGTCAAATGCCCATTTTGGTCCTAAAAATCGTTCTCTACCTTCTATAAAAATTGCTCCTGACCCTGCTTTTACTACTATATTTGTATTATTTGTTGTATTTAATGATTGCCATAATAATTGTATATTAGGATTACTTACTATTGTTGATGTATTGCTATTTGAATATTGTATAACATGTACTAGTACAAATGTATCGAATGGACTTAGAATATAAAAATATATATTACCAAATCCAAGATAACTATAAGAAATCTGGTAAACATTACCATTAGATGGTGCTAAGTTCACGCCTGATGGATTTGGACTTCCTGAAGCACCATTCATAACATCCATATTCCAACTAGTTTGAGGTATCCAAGTATTTACTAAACTTCCTGTTGCGCTTGATCTATATAATATTCCAAAAGATGTTCCATTATAACCAAAGAAATACCCATCCGCAGAAGTACCAGCACCAGCTATTTGAGTATTACCAGCAATCCCAGTTGTAAAAATAGCAGTTAATCTGATTAAACCTGATTGTCCAGCCTTATATCTAGCAAAATATCTAGATGTAAGCATTGCTGATGAATTTGTCGCTGCAGTTGTTGACATAACAGCCATTGAACTAGCATTAGTAACAGCACCAGAACCAGTTGTAGTTCCTATAGTTGTAGTAGCATTGTTACCATATGTGAAATCTATTTGAACTACAGGAGTTGGTTCTATAAATCTAACATCTCCAAAAGCAGATGAAGGGTTTTTCAACATAACATTTAAAGCACCTTGCTCATCTACAGTACAAGGTAAAACCAGTTCTGTATTAGTTGTTACACCATTTAATATAGCATTAGTTGTTGTACAATCAGAAGATGCGTATGGTAGCACATCACTAGTTATATTTACTAAACTTTTATTAGAGGGATGTAAAATAACTTGTAATCTAAAAAAAGTTTGATTTGTTGTACCGTTAGTATAAACAATTCTAAAATATTTACTCAATGCTGAAAATATATGATTTTGAATAGCATTAGCAACAAGAGTATATTGTTTTTTTAAATCCCAGTTAGTACCATCAGAAGAGAATTGAATAGACAATCCGCTATTAGCACTAGATTGATCAGAAACAACAGAAATAGCAATACTAGCATAAAGAGAAACATCAGTGGCGGTACCAGTGAAAACAGAATTAGCAGTTAATATAGTAGATGAAGAATTATTGGAATTAACTATACCTGTTACATTAGGAATATATGACATTTTATTATATGTATTATAATTTATTTTTATAAATAAAACTTTATTATATATCTTCTTGCCAAAAAAGAGATGTTGCTATTTGATTACCTGCAAAAACATTACCTATAGCTGATATAGTAATTACATCGCCTGGTATCATATTTATATTACAATTTGTTAAATTTATATTATATGTATCACCAGGCCCTAAGGTTTTACTAAACATTTGTGTACCTGAAAGTGCTGTTATAGCAGTTGCTGCTGTATCTATAGTTGCTATGGAATTTCCAGAATTTATAGTATTTAGTGTTGCTAAAAATGTTGCCCCTGTTAATGTAGCATTTAATGTTAATCTTATTAAAAATGTATCTGTTGTACTACTATTATTACAACTTATAGATAAATATAATAATTTTATTTGACTTGTATTTGTTATAGAATTAAAAGTGGGTATATTTTTTATTGAAAATACTGGTATCGCTGTTGTACGTATCGTTATAGAATTTACGTCAAATGCCCATTTAGGGCCTAAAAATCGTTCTCTACCTTCTACAAAAATTGCTCCTGACCCTGCTTTTACTACTATATTTGTATTATTTGTTGTATTTAATGATTGCCATAATAATTGTATATTAGGATTACTTACTATTGTTGATGTATTGCTATTTGAATATTGTATAACATGTACTAGTACAAATGTATCGAATGGACTTAGAATATAAAAATATATATTACCAAATCCAAGATAACTATAAGAAATCTGGTAAACATTACCATTAGATGGTGCTAAGTTCACGCCTGATGGATTTGGACTTCCTGAAGCACCATTCATAACATCCATATTCCAACTAGTTTGAGGTATCCAAGTATTTACTAAACTTCCTGTTGCGCTTGATCTATATAATATTCCAAAAGATGTTCCATTATAACCAAAGAAATACCCATCCGCAGAAGTACCAGCACCAGCTATTTGAGTATTACCAGCAATCCCAGTTGTAAAAATAGCAGTTAATCTGATTAAACCTGATTGTCCAGCCTTATATCTAGCAAAATATCTAGATGTAAGCATTGCTGATGAATTTGTCGCTGCAGTTGTTGACATAACAGCCATTGAACTAGCATTAGTAACAGCACCAGAACCAGTTGTAGTTCCTATAGTTGTAGTAGCATTGTTACCATATGTGAAATCTATTTGAACTACAGGAGTTGGTTCTATAAATCTAACATCTCCAAAAGCAGATGAAGGGTTTTTCAACATAACATTTAAAGCACCTTGCTCATCTACAGTACAAGGTAAAACCAGTTCTGTATTAGTTGTTACACCATTTAATATAGCATTAGTTGTTGTACAATCAGAAGATGCGTATGGTAGCACATCACTAGTTATATTTACTAAACTTTTATTAGAGGGATGTAAAATAACTTGTAATCTAAAAAAAGTTTGATTTGTTGTACCGTTAGTATAAACAATTCTAAAATATTTACTCAATGCTGAAAATATATGATTTTGAATAGCATTAGCAACAAGAGTATATTGTTTTTTTAAATCCCAGTTAGTACCATCAGAAGAGAATTGAATAGACAATCCGCTATTAGCACTAGATTGATCAGAAACAACAGAAATAGCAATACTAGCATAAAGAGAAACATCAGTGGCGGTACCAGTGAAAACAGAATTAGCAGTTAATATAGTAGATGAAGAATTATTTTGATTTACAGTACCTATAATAACAGGAAGATATGAAGAAGACATTTATTTAATAAATTCTTTCTTTTCTAAAAAAAATTATAAATAATATTTATTTGAATTTATAAAATATTTTTTATTTTTATTTAAATTATTTAAAATGTCTCTTCCAATCTTTTATGCTTACAATAGTATTGAAAACTCTTATAATACCAAAAATATCAAGTACATCCAAGAAAATATATCTTCTTCAGACGAATGGATAGCAACTGAAAAAATACATGGTTCAAATTGCTCATTTATTATCGACAACGAATTAAATATTTCAAAAGCTTCAAGAAACCTATTATTAAATGGCAGTGCTACAATGCATTCTTTACATCTTATCCAAGATAAATATAAAGAAAACATTATCAACCTTAGAAAATTACTCTTAACAAAAAATATCATTACCGATAAATCTATTGTTCATATCTTTGGCGAACACTTTGGAGGTTATTATCCTGGTATGAAAAACAAACACTCAGCAATACAGAAAGGGGTGATTTATAGTCCAGAACATGAGTTTTTAATTTTTGATATCTTAATTAGAGAATATATATTAACAACTCCAACTTACCTAGATTATCAATTAGTTGTGAATCTATGTAAAGAGGTTAATCTTCCTTATGTTCCAATTCTTGCGAAAGGAACTTTAGAAGAATTATTAAAACTAAATCCATTATTCGAAAGTACAATACCAAATTTACTAAATTACCCGCAACCATCATCTAACAACTTTGCTGAAGGTTACGTTCTTAAACCTAATCGGAATATTTGGTTAAAATGTGGTTCAAGAGTTATTCTAAAATTGAAGAATCCTTCTTTCTTAGAAAGAACAAAAAAGATTGATACCTCTAAAGAACAAAAAGGTAAAGTAGTATCTATATACGATGATAATATCAAAACTTTGGTTAATAAAAATAGATACGATAATATCGTATCAAAAGATGGTAATCTCTCCCATCCTAAAACTTTAATCCCTATAATGATTAAAGATGTGTACGAAGATTATAAGAAAGAATACATTAACGAAGCGGATATTGCTGATCCTATTGATGAAAAATTATTAAAAACATCTATTGCAAGAATTGTTGCAGATTTCATTACGTCTATTAATAAAAATTTATAAAAACATGATTTTTTTCGGATTTATAAAAAATAATGGATATGTTTTAAAAATTGATTTATTTAATTTTTAATTATTTATAATTAAAATGACGCATTTATTATTATCTTTACCTGCTGTATCATTAAATAAATATGATATAGCATCTGAATATATTTACAATGCTATTACATCAGCAAAATTAAGAAACGATAGTTCTGTTACAATAAAAAGATACATTATTTTTGATGAAACTAAACAAATCTTAACTAATAAAGGATATATCGTTGAATTAACACATGATATTATCGAAGCACATGATACTGGTAGACGTATCGTTGATACACGAAATACAAATACAACGATTTCATGGCCAACGATTAATATATTACCTAAAAATAATTCAAAACTGAATGAACCTAGAAGAAAATAGTTTATAATTTATTTTTTATTTAAAATCATCAATCATTTTAAATAAAAACAAAGTAAATATGAATCGTAACATTAAAAAAACTATTTTTAATATCACTAACAAAAATCTTTCTGCCATTGATACAGAACTTTCTTCAATAAATTCTTTGACTATTTCTGACAAAGTTAAAGATATGTCAGACAAAATAAAAACCTGTACAGATACTGATAAAATAAAAATTGCTAATTTCTTATGCAATAAAATACATGGTTATTATATGCTAAAAGAAGAAGTTATAAAAAATGTTCATACTGAATTAAAAAACGTTATCTTTAAAGTTGATGGTGTATGCATACCTTTAAAACTTCAATACCTTCGCTTTAAAAATGAAACATTTTCTTTTAACCTTTCATTAGACTTATATCAAAATGGTGTTAAGGATATGATGGATTATAATGACTACTTCCAGATCTTAAGATATATCTTAAAGAGTTATAAAATAGACGAAACCTTGAAAAATGATATTTTTACAGAATTCGAAACCATTTTTGCTTCACCTATTGTATCTTTATATGTAAAAATGAGTATAGCTGATATATACATTCATAACTCTAGAGTACAAAGAGGTCATGAAATGTTAGAAATTATAAGAGGTGAGGAAAGAAGACTTCAAGAAATAAATGAAAGAAATGCTGGTTATGTTACCCACGACCCTGTTAAAAAAACTGTTTATAACGATAGCCAAAACGTTCATGATTCTCACATAAATCGTTCTGTATTAACCGTTGCTATTAATTTGATAATGAAAGAAGAAAAAACTGAATTTGATGAAGAAAAGGTTTTAGAAGAATTACTCAAGATTGATCCAGATGGACAGGAAATCTTTGAAAAAGTATTTACCAGAATTGTTACTGACGAAACACAGTTCAAGCTTGGTGATAATATGTTTAATATGTATGTTTTGTTTGCTAATATATGGTCTTTTTGTAAGAAGCACAAAGAATTTGAGGAATTGAAAAAACGTATGATTGAAGAATTTATATCAATGTATCAGTATTGCGCAACTGGATTTTGTAGCAGGATAGTTAATATTATACAGGGTTTTACAGATGATCCATTATTATGCATAACTATTTCTGATAAAGATCAATTGAAATCTGTATTATTAACTTTTCTTAACAAAGAAATGGAAAAGGCATCAGATAAGGTTTTGGATAGTATGATTGAAACAGATAACATAATATTTTTGGAATATGTGAAAGATATTATGAATAATCCCAAGCAAAACGGTAAAAATAAAATAGAAGAAATTATTAAAGAATATTCTACAAATGATGCTAGTACGGGCGATAAAGAAATAAATGGTAATATAATATCTATCATATCAGATTATACAAATTATAAAGAATGGAAGATAGAAAACAAGGAAGGTAAACTTCAATTAATGTTATGACTACCAGAGCCAAAACAAATAATACAATCAACCGACAAAGTAAAGGATGTAAAAAGCAATATAATTAAAAACAAATGTATTATTTTATAATTTCTAAACTAATTGTAACTTATGTTTTAGAAATTAAATTAAGTTTACCTTGTTATAATTTTCTAGCTTTAAGAAAATTAGTTATTTTAATAAAATTTTTATCACGTTCATCTATAATAATGTTATCATTTCCAAAAATTATTTTATAATTGAATATATGCATATCGATATACGTTTTTGTAGAATGTTTATATTTTCGATAAAAATTTTTATGTTGAATTGATGTCACACTACTTAAATTAATAAATTTTTCTTCACCTACATCAATCCATGTTTTATCTCTTTCTAGAAAAGCATGATCAGTCATTAATATTTATTTATTTAATGGTAAATCTTGATTAGTTTTAAATAAAGAACGACAATAAAATTTTTCATTTCCTGTTATCTCTTTTATAGGTAAACTTATTTTATCTTCATCTTTTACAACTAATATTCTAAATTCATTTTTATCATTTAAAGGTGTCATAAAAATTTCACGCTTGTTATCTAAAATATTAAGTAGTTTATCCATTTATCAATAGTTTTTATTTATAAAAATAAATAAAAAATTATTCAATTTTTATTTTATATGTAAAGCATCTTACTCAAATTATTTTCTGTTTCTTTTGCATTACCTAACGGTTTAATATTTTCACATAATTCAACAACATCCTTCCAACTCGAACATTCTACTATATTTTTAAGTCGTGTATCCCCTTGTGGTTCAAATCCCTCGTCACCTGTAAAATGTATAAGATGAATGTTATTAATATTTTTTGCAACATCTACTAAAATTGGTAAAGTATCATCGATAAAAACATCCAATCCCAAATATTTGCATATATTCTTTTTATAATCTTTGCTTTTAACAAAATATAAGGTTTCGAAAACACCAGGTGCATTTTTTACAATAGATTCTCTAGTTTCCGCGGCTCTTTTTTTACCACAAAAAGAAATAAGATATAATTTATGACCATTGTTCTTAAGTGTTAATAAAGAATTCATTGCATCAGGTACATTAATTTCAAGGTTATGATTCCCTGTTTCTTTATCGCTTCTAGAATCATGTGCCGATAAGACTCCACCAAAGTCAATACCTATTGATAAATAACTTGTGGGTTGCTTATTATTTTCTTGTGAAAGATTAATATTCATTTCTGAATAATTTTATTTTTAATTAATTAAAAATCAATTTTTAAATTATATTTGTTACTTTTAATGTATAATTTAAAATAAATTAGTTAACCTTCTTTTAGCTATCATACCACCAATATTTTCGGGATGATAATACCATTCACAAAAAGCCTTTGTCTTAATTAATAATGTTAACTTATATCTATTAATTTTCCATACTTTAACTTTAGTTCTAATTTTTTTTAATTTAATAAAATGTATCCTTTTATCATAAGAAAAATTATTACTACTTAAACCAGACCAATCCCATGGCTTATCCTGATAAGCTTTCACAATATCAAAAGTAATGTTTGGATTACAACTTAAACTATACCAATCCCATGGCTTATCAGGATAGCCAGTTACAATATCAAAAGTAATGTTTGGATTACTACTTAATCCATCCCAATCCCATGGCTTGTCAGGATAAGCTTTCACAATATCAAAAGTAATGTTTGGATTAGTACTTAAACAATACCAATTGAACGACTTATCAGGATAATCTTTCACAATATCAAAGGTAATGTTTAGATTACTGCTTAAATCATACCAATTCCATGGCTTATCAGGATAAGCTTTCACAATATCCAAAGTAATATTTGGATTATTACTTAAATAACCCCAATTCCATGGCTTGTTAGGATAAGCTTTTATAATATCAAAAGTCATGTTTTTATTATTACTTAAACCAGACCAATCCCATGGCTTATCAGGATAAGCTTTTATAATATCAAAAGTAATGTTTGGATTATCACTTAAACTACTCCAATCCCATGGCTTATCAGGATAAGCTTTCATAATATCCAAAGTAATGTTTGGATTATGACTTAAACCATACCAATTCCATGGCTTATCAGGGCAATCAGTCACAATATCAAAAATAATGCTTGTATTATAACTTAAACTAAACCAATTCCATGGCTTGTCAGGATAAGCTTTCACAATATCCAAAGTAATGTTTGGATTCTGACTTAAACCATACCAATCCAATGGCTTATCAGAGCAATCTTTTACAATATCAAAAGTAATGCTTGGATTATAGCTTAAATTAAACCAATCCCATGGCTTGTCAAGGTTATCTTTCACAATATCAAAAGTAATCTTTGGATTACGACTTAAACTATACCAATCCCATGGCTTGTCAGGATAGCCAGTTACAATATCAAAAGTAATGTTTGGATTACTACTTAAACCATCCCAATCCCATGGCTTATCAGGATAAGTTTCAATTAATTTAATTAACGAATTAGACATATTTAATTAAATTATTTTTTTAATTAAATATTCAATTTTTAGTATGGTGCTGAATGAGATATCAACATTGTTAATAAATTTATATGTCCTTTCATCATAAATATTATTAATTTCTTTATTGAAGAAATGGTATGATTGACTGTAAGTTATTAATAGCATGATGCTGAATTGTTTCAGCCAATAATATTTTATACATACCATATTGTAATTCTGTCAGACTCACAGAACAACTATCACTAACATTATTTCTAATATGAGTTGATATTGGATTAGTTGATCTTGAAAAAAAATCATTTTCTTCTATTACAGAAAACGTATTAGGTTCAAAATAATAATTTGAAGAATGAGGAACTTCTGATAAAAATTGTGTTAATATGTATTGATCTACAGGAATTTTATAATATTCTATCTGTTTCATTAACCTTTTTATTTTTATTATGTTGATATCATAAACCTTGATGCTATTTACTGGTTTCTTTTTAGAAAAAAAATTACCCATGTTTAATTATGTTATCATAGATTTAAATTGATTTTATAATTATAAAATAAGGATAAATAAATGAATTTTTCAAAATTGATAAAGTCACCAACAGATACTGAACTTTCTTTAGCAACTTCAAAAAGAGATTATAAAACTATTAAAAAATTATTAGACAATGGTGCTAATCCCTATGAATATATACAAAATGATAATAACACAGAATACATTATGCCTATAATGTTCTTGTTTCAGAAAGATATAAATTGGAAAAAAGAATCAAGTAATATCTTTAATATTATTAATGCGTATAAGAAACATGGTTCTATAAATATTACAACAAAGGAACAATACCTAATTTTATTAGAAGAATATGAAATAATGAAAAAACAAAATTACGACAAAAGATTTGAAAAATTTATAGATTCTTGTACAATAGCTTGCGGTATTAAAAAATTAAGTGGAGAAAATATTAATGAAGATGATGAAGTTTGTAAAGATGTGTTAATAAATAATTTTAATAAATTAAATATTAACACATCTTTACAAACCTAATTTTTTATGCTTAAAACAATACATATAAATAATTTTTAAAAATTATTAACAATTAATAATCACCATCTTTACGTATAAGATCTATTATTCTTTTTCCATACTATTGATAATACTATTTTTTACATCTAGATTTATTGTGGCCCACTTAATGTTTATACATGATTCTAATTCTTTAGAAGTTTTACAAACCATTTTTTGTAATTTACGCTACGAATTCGGGAAAAAATCACATGGCAACCTAAAGAAATTCTAGAGATAATCATATGAAAATAATAATAAACAATAAATAACACGCACAAATTAATATCCACGCCTAATTATATTATTACTTCGCCCTTTGAGCTATAAAGCCCTTTATCTTTATGTAGCATTAAATTTAATAAAAAAATTAGAAATTAACGAACAATTATATGATTTATACCAAGAAAAAAATTTAGACAATATAAATTTTATGCTTATATTAACAGAACAAGATCAGAAGATAATTTGTTAAACACAATAGAAAAAATGTATACCAAAGATGGAATAAAACCTATCATAATAATAGGAGATTGGAGTATAGGTAAACAAATGAGAGGTATTATATCAACACCAAATATAGCATTAAAAAAATTAAAAGAACGATTTAAGGTCTATAATATAGATGAGTTTAGAACGTCATGTTTACATTATAAAACAGAAAAAAAATGTAAAAATTTATATCTTAAAGATTTAAAGGGCGTGTCTCGAAAAAAGCATTCAATCCTAACATTTAAAATGGAAAATAAACGGACAGGATGTATAAATCGAGACAGAAATTGATGTAAAAACATGAAAAAAATATTTAACCACTATATAAAAACAGGTGAAAGATTAGAAAGATATAGAAGAGGTTATAAATTAGAAGATTCTGAAGAACAAACTTGTAACGAAGAGGATGTTTTTAATGAATAGTTCTATTAACCAATAAAATAAAGAATATCTCAACCACCGGTATGAGCTATATGGAGTAAAATATAGTGTCGTATTTGTCTGTTGTCAACTGGGGTAACGCCTAAGCTGTTAGCAGCTGGTTCATATACAGAGACAAAAAATGTACTAATTGGACCACTTTTTTTGCATTTTACTGTAAATATATCGTAAAAATAATGGTTCATAAATTATATCACCCCCCGAAAGATGAAGAAGAGTATGTTATGTTCGGATCATTAATTGTATATGTTTCGCTAACATTAACTAAATCTGGAATAATATCTTCTATATCTTCAGCATTAGGTATTTCTGATATAATATCTGGCATGTCTTCGTCGCTAGGTACTTCTAACATATAATCATATGGCATGTCTTCATCCTTAATATCTTCTTCATTATTTTGTTTAATTTCTGTTAAAAACATTTTAATAAATTAAAATTATTAAAATTAAAATCAATTTTTTAACTAATCCACCATTTAGACATATTTTTTTCCAATCCGTTTAATATAGTTTGTTATTGTACATTTCCAACAAAAATGCTTTCCTTCTAATATCCGTGGTCCTCCAGGAATTGTTACGGTATTGATACAATTTTTTCCACAACAATTTACTTGTATTGATTTACAATCATTATTTAACATTTATAATGGTTTTATGTATACTTAAATATAAATTGCTTTACCATTTTCTGATACATAACCATTAAGTATTTGATTAAAATTTTCTTTATTCAAATCCACTAAACCTTGATGAATAGTATATTCGTTAATCTGACATATTAAACGATACTTTTTTATATTTTCTCTATAATCAATATTAAATATATATACGTTGAATGAAAGGTTAATATCTATTGGTTGATCAGTTTTATTGACTAACACAAGATTATTAACTGAATATTTCAAATTGCATACAGGTATTATTAATGCTGGTGGGCAGTCCAATCTTATACGGTCATATTCCAATTGTAAATTTATGTCTTTTTTATTGATTCTAATGTTAGAATAACAATCTGCTTCATGCAATAGATTATATTTATATTCTAAAAATGGTTGTAACACAATAGGTACCGTAACATTTTGTTTTATAATTTCTATAGTTGGATTATAGCCAAACATTTGACACATATATGATATATCTACTTTAGTAGATTCACATAAAGTAATTTCAGGTAAAGTGATCGTAGATCCTTTTAAAATTTGGTTAATATTCATATTTAATAATATCTTTATGTTTTTTTAAATTAGTTTATTTAGTTTTAGAAACTAATTAACAACGTTAACTTAAGTTTAGAAATTGTTTTTATATTTCTGTTTTAGTTTTTATATTTCTGTTTTAGTTTTTATATTTTTTCTAAACTAATTATAAGGTTGGAAATTGTTTTTATATTTTTTATTTTATATCAATTGATTTTCGATTGATACAAAACATATTTTTTATTATTTCTATTTTAGTTTTTATATTTTTTCTAAACTAATTATAAGTTTATAAATTATTTAGTTCAATAGACGAAAAAAAGATATTTTATCTTTTTCTTCGTCATTTGCCATACATACTAAAATATTTTAATATTTTAATTTAAATATTTAATTCTATCACAGAATCACTAATTGTAAATTCTATACCAAATGCTTCTCCATAAGATTTGACAGGATTTTGTCCATAATATTCAAATTCAGATAAACTACAAAAAAATCTATCGAAAAATCCTGGATTTCTTTCATATAGGTATTTTACATGAATATGAGTCATATATTTTAATTTATCATGTTTAAGAACCTGTTCTCGCACATCAGTACTTATTTTATAATAATATGAACAAAATATATTATTATAATCACAGTAATTATTAGACCATGCATTATAACATTTATGTAAAAAATTAATCGCTCCTATAGATAAATGGTTTTTAATTAAAATAAATGTTCTATAGGTATAACCTTGCTTTGATATAGATATATCATCATTTAAATTATTAATAATAAATTTAACAATTTCATCAAGATAAATTATGTGATTAGATAAATCATGTTTATTAAAATTATTTTTTGCATCTTTTAATACTAAATCCATTTATATATTTTTAGTTTATTTTTAAATAAAAATTGATTAATTTTTATTAAAATTAATAAAGATACTATGAAAGAATACACGCTAAAAAATGTACTGTGTTTTGATACATTAAACGTTATTGAACTATCAGAATCTGATTTGGTAGATTACCAGTATCATGATGAATTATTTAATTATTTTCATAATGATATTAACAGAATATTTCATGAATTACCATTGACAGAAAATAAAACTTTTTTAGATAAAACAATGTTTGATTATATAAAAAATAAAAAACATGATTGCTTAATTGTTAATAAATCAGTTGAAATAGATTGTAAGCAATACACATCAATTCTACATACCATTAATAGTATCGAATTAGCAGATAAATTTTATATAGAATCAAATGAAGAAGATACAGAATTATTAAATATTATAAAACAAAGTAACTATACATATGATTTATGCGAAATTATTGTATCTTATTTAGAACCACGTAGTATTATAATAAAATTAAATGCAAATTTTGATGAATATAATATACCATCAATAACTGATCAAACTATACCTTTACCAGTAATAAATATTCATTTTCATTCACCGCGTATCAATATCACAAATAATTCAAAAAATGAGAAAGTGATACTACATTACAGAAATTGGTATCTTACAAAAGAATATAGACGTATCTTAGGTGATCATAATTTTTTTATAAAACAATATGCTATGGTAACTGGTGATGGTTGTTCTGGTAAAATAAATACAGATATTGGTTATATCAGAAGAAAAAATTTAATAAAATCAATAACTGACGATCTTATTATTTTGACAAATAATAAAGAAGATGGTAATACAAAATCTGTTATAATCCATTTAAGTGAAAATGGATTTGTGTTTACTTAATAATTAAATCAATTATTAAATTTTTATTTTATTAAAAATTTAATAATTGATTTAATTATTAAATTTTTATTTTATTAAAAATGAATAAAATTACTCCTATTATCGTTCCATGTAAATGGAATGTTTTCTGCAAACCTTTATCAACCATTTTGATAAATAAAGCACCTGACGGATTTTTAAGACTTACACCAAATAATAAGTTACCTTGTAATGTAACATTATCAGCATATAAATCTTTTTCAGTATATCCACCTGGATTATCTCTACAAAGATATGATGACATTGTATTTCGTGATGTTGACACCTTATTATTATTAGACTGTGATAAAAATTTTGTTTATTATAATCTAAATAAAATCATCTTTCCTAATCTCAAACGTATCGGTTTATTTAGCGATCCTTGTGAATATCGTGTATTGATGAGATACGATGATTCTGTAGAAATAGGTGTAACAGATGAAACACCAAAAAAGAGATGGTGGAAAGATATTGATGGTGTTACAAAATTTTCTTTTAGCGAAAAAAATAACTTGGTAGAACATATTATGAATGGTAATGGTGCCATTATTAATTTTTCTAAACTTATCTAAGAAAAAATAAATAATTGATTTAGTTTTAATAAATAAAAATTTATTAAAATGAATAACCTTACAATTCCTAATACTATCAGTCTTTGTAAATGGAATGTTTTTTATGTAAGCCTTTTTTAAGACTTACATCATTAGAAAATAATAGAGAAACAAATGTAAGTGAAGCAATAAATGTACGTGAAGCAATAAATGTAAGCGACGCAGCCATTTCATCATATAAATCATTCTGTGTTTACGCACCTGGTATCATAAATCATCAAAGATATAATAGATTTATTTTTCATGGTATTGATACATTATTATTGGTTAACTGTGATAAAAATTTTGTTTATTATAATTTATGTAAGTATTTTTCCAAACCTAAAACGTATTGGAATGTTTTCATATCCTTGTGAATACTCAGTACTATTCCGTTATGGAAAAGATGCTGAAATAGCTTATACAGAAGAAACTTCAAAAAGAATGTGGCTGGAAGAAGTAGAAAGTGTTAAATTTTCTGTTCAAGAAAAGAATGATTTGATTAAGCATATAGTTAATGATAACGGAACTGTTATTGATTTTGCTAAAAACTGTTAACAATAAACAAAAAACTAACATTGCTTCTCTGCTTTGCTAACCTTAGTTTGCCTGCCCTGCTTCGCTTGCCATATGGGCTAAAATAAATTAGTTAACCTTCTTTTAGCTATCACACCACCAATATTTTCGGGATGATAATACCATTCACAAAAAGCCTTTGTTTTAATTAATAATGTTAACTTATATCTATTAATTTTCCATACTTTAACTTTGGCTCTAATTTTTTTTAATTTAATAAAATGTATCCTTTCATCATAAGAAAATTTATTATAACTTAAACCATTCCAATCCCATGGTTTGTCAGGGTAAGCATTCACAATATCAAAAGTAATATTTGGATTATGACTTAAATTATACCAATCCCATGGCTTATCAGGATAAGCTTTCATAATATCAAAAGTAATATTTGGATTACGACTTAAACCAGCCCAATCCCACGACTTAGTAAGGTTTTCTGTTACAATATCAAAAGTAATGTTTAGATTATAACTTAAACCACCCCAATTCCATGGCTTGTCAAGGTTATTTTTCACAATATCAAAAGTAATATTTGGATTACGACTTAAACAATACCAAGCCCATGGCTTATCAGGATAAGCTTTCACAATATCAAAAGTAATATTTGTATTACCACTTAATTCAGACCAATGCCATGGCTTGTTAGGATAAGCTTTCACAATATCAAAAGTAATGTTTGGATTATTACTTAAACAATGCCAATCCCATGGCTTATCAGGGTAAGCTTTCATAATATCTAAAGTAATATTTGGATTATTACTTAAACTACTCCAATCCCATGGATTGTCAGGATAGGCTTTCACAATATCAAAAGTAATGTTTTTATTACTACTTAAACCAAGCCAATTCCATGGCTTATCAAGGTTATCTTTCACGATATAAAAAGTAATGTTTGGATTATAACTTAAACAATTCCAATTCCATGACTTGTCATGATAGGCTTTCACAATATCAAAAGTAATGTTTGGATTACCGCTTAAACTACACCAATCCCAAGGCTTGTCAGGATAAGCTTTGATAATATCAAAAGTAATGTTTGAATTACGACTTATTCCATACCAATTCCATGGTTTATCAAGGTTATCATTCACAATATCAAAAGTAATGTTTGGATTATAACTTAAATTATACCAATCCCACGGTTTATCAAGGTTATCATTCACAATATCAAAAGTAATGTTTGGATTATAACTTAAATTATACCAATCCCACGGGTTGTCAGGGTATGCTTTTACAATATCAAAAGTAATGTTTGGGTTACGACTTAAACCAGACCAATCCCATGGCTTATCAGGGTAAGCTTGAATTAATTTAATTAATGAATTAGACATAATGATAAATTATAATTTTTAATTTATTAATCAATTTAATATAATAAATGCAGAAAGGTATCGTTATAAAAGTTTGAAGAATATGATGAAAATACAATATTTTAAGAATTAACAATAATTTTTAGAAAAATCTATATTAGATTATATAATTGATTTAAAAATTTTATATGGATAGTTTTTAAAACTTAATATGATTAATTATTTTATAGATGCATTAAACTGGTGGATGTTACCAGGAATTATATTTTCAACCACGTTTTTATTTGTTACTAATATGTTTGCAATATTAGATTTTATTCAACCAAAATGGTATATTGAAAGACAGGTTTCGCAATATTGTAAACCATTAACATTTACTATATGGTTTAAAATTGTTTCTAATAATATAAGAAATATTATTTTTTCATGGTTTATTGGATGGATTGGATGGACATTACGATTTCTATTATTAGAAACAAAAATAATTCCTGAAGAGTTGACATTGTTATTATTTGTATGGCAAATTATTTGTTGTTATGTATGGGCAGAACTATGGTTTTGGTTCTCTCATTGGTTTGTTCATCAAGATAAAATAAGATATAAAAAAATTCATAGTAAACATCATGAATACACAACTCCTTATGCTATTGTTGGATTATATTGTACTATTTATGAAATGTTATTGATAAATTTGCCGTTATCAATATTAATGCCAATTATTATATGTTGCCATCCAATAACACAATCTATTTGGCTAAGTATTCTTGCAACACATATAGCATTAAATCATTCATCTCATCAATTACTACCAAAATGGTTAGATGATGTATCATATCATGCTAAACATCATTCATGTCCTTCTATACATTATGGTGCAGGATGGATTGAGAAAAAATTATTAAAAGTGGTTGGTAATAATACAGATTAATCCTTAATTTCTTTTGGATATTATCATCAAAATTTTAAATAATCCATTTTAAACTTAAATATTTCATCTATTCTAACACTTATACCAAATAAAATATTAATATTTTATACAACTATTTTCTTTTTTTGTTTATTGTAATAATAAAATGAATAAACTAAAGAGCTTGAGAAAATCAGGTAAAAAGAGCTTGAGAAAATCAAGTAAAAAGAGCTTGAGAAAATCAAGTAAAAAGAGCTTGAGAAAATCAGGTAAAAAGAGCTTGAGAAAATCAAGTAAAAAGAGCTTGAGAAAATCAAGTAAAAAGAGCTTGAGAAAATCAAGTAAAAAGAGCTTGAGAAAATCAAATTCAAAACGTAAAAAGAGCTTGAAAAAATCAAATTCAAAACGTAAAAAGAGCTTGAAAAAATCAAGTAAAAAGAATACCAAAAAATCAAATTCAAAACGTAAAAAGAGCTTGAGAAAATCAAGTAAAAAGAATACCAAAAAATCAAATTCAAAACGTAAAAAGAGATTAAGAAAATCAAGTAAAAAGAATACTGTTAAATATAGTTTTAATGACGATGATATTAATAAAGCTCTTAACTATATACCAAATGTTAATGATTTCTTAACTACTAATGAACAACTTAATAAAACAAGTGTAAATAAAGAAAGTCTGAGACAAAGAGGATCTATAAAATTTGATAAATACTTTACATACAATAATTATATTAATAAATCAAAAATTAAAATTCATAAAGTGTTGATTGATAGACCTAAACAATTATTAAATCTTACAAAACAAATAACACATCTTAAATTTATAAATGACTATAATTACCCTAATAAAATACCTGACTGGATTACACATATCATATTTGGTTATTTTTACAACCAACTAACTCAATTGCCAAATTCTTTGATCGATCTTACTTTTGGAGATAATTATAACAAACAAACTCTATTACCGAATTCTATAACACATCTTACTTTTGGTTATTATTATAATCAACCAACTCCATTACCAAATTCGTTAATACATCTTACTTTTAAAGATAATTATAATCAATTAACTCAATTACCAAATTCTATAACACATTTAGTTTTTGGTCATTTTTACAACCAACCAACTCCATTACCAAATGCTTTGACTCATCTTACTTTTGGGGATAATTATAACCAACAAACTCTATTACCGAATTCTATAACACATCTTACTTTTGGTTATTATTATAATCAACCAACTCCATTACCAAATTCGTTAACACATCTTACTTTTGAAGATGACTATGATCAACCAACTCCATTACCAAATTCATTAATACATCTTACTTTTGGAACTTTTTATAATCAATTAACTCCATTACCAAATTCTATAACACATTTAGTTTTTGGTCATTTTTATAATCAAAAAACTCCATTACCAAATTCTTTAACACATCTTACTCTTGGGGATGAATATAATCAACCTAATATAGAATTACCAAATTCATTAAGATACTTGACAGCTGGACGGCACAACAAATTTAAATTAAATTTTCCAAAAAATGTTACAATTACTTATATTGATTAAAAAAGATTAAATAAATGAAGCAGATAAATATATTTTTTATTTATCTCCCTTGCACAAAAATATTTAAATCTGTTATTGTTATGGAATTATTACTTGTTTGGTTAGCTAGGTATAAAGATATTGTATCACCTGGATTTAAGATGACATAACTCTGTATGCATGTATTCTGAGGTTGGTTCACATTGCCCACAATTTGTTTTGCGGTTGACCCTATAGATTTAACACCATTTACGGCAATATATACACTTGTTATTTGAGTACCAATTGAAGTAGCTTGACTTGAAATACTTACGCTTACATGACATCTTTTAGTAGTATCTGTTCCAACATACTGTAAAACACCTCCGGAAGGACTAGTAAAATTTACAGAATTTGGGTTTAAGGTTGTTATATAATTATTTCCTGTAAGAGGTACAAAAACACCTATCGATGTGAATGTAACAACTGATGAAATTTCTGTATAAAGTTCTGCCTCAGAGAGTTGCGACCAGTATGGCAAATAAGGTGGTGTAGGGGCACATAAGAATGCAGCATTAATTGATCCAGTATTACCTCCAACTGTAAAATATCCAGTGATACTAACATTTGAAAGTACTGTTCCGGTATATGCGCCAATAGGACCAGTAGAGCCTGTATCACCTTTAAAAACAGATCCTCCATTTGCGCCTGTCGGGCCTTGAATCCCTGTATAGCCCGTATAACCCGTATAACCTGTGTCGCCCTTGAACACTGATGCGCCAGAAGCTCCTGTAGGTCCTATCGCACCAGTATATCCTGTGTATCCTGTACAACCAGTGTTTGAACTGGTGCCATTTGGACCCATCGGACCTGTATACCCTGTATAACCTGTGTAACCTGTATATCCAGTAACCCCAGTAAAACCTGTAAAACCTGTATACCCGGTATATCCAGTATACCCCGTGTAGCCAGTAGCACCTTGTGCCCCGTTATTACCTTGATTGCCTACAGTCGAAAAGCTTGTGATAACATCCTCGTTTTCCATAAACGAAAATCCTGCTAAACTCCCGTTACTATAAGAGGCGCTTATCTGAAAATAAGTAGGAAATTCTATAATACTATTTATGGCATAAAATATAAATATTGTAGGATCTGTTGCTGAAGATATATTACAATACCCTTTAACAGGGTTCTGGACATTATTTATTTGTGATAAATATGACACAACACTAATATTATCACTATCAATGTTATTAATATTAATTTGATTGGCAAGACTTGAATTAGAATTATTTATACTTACATATTGTGTACCAGGATCCTGAGCACTTGTATTAGTATTAAAAAGATAATTAAAATTAACACCCCCAAAAATACCCTGTGCGCCTGTGGGTCCTTGACTTCCTGTATACCCCGTATAACCTGTATACCCCGTATATCCTGTATATCCTGTTCTACCAGTTGCGCCAGTATTAGCAGATGTTCCAGCTTGACCTTGAGGGCCTGTATATCCTGTATATCCAGTTGCCCCAGTTCCGCTAGCGTGACCTGCCTCTCCTTGCGGGCCGGTATAACCAGTTGGTCCAATAGATCCAGTAAAACCTGTCATTGCTGGGGTTGCAATAAATTCATAACCATTATATGTCAAAGTGTCACCAGATTGTATATAAAGAGGCATTGTTGTGTCGATGGGGATGTTGATAAGGTAGCCGGCATTTAGTGAGGATGTATTTACTGAATATGATATTAAAGAATCTAATGTTAATATTGTGGACGATATGCTAATAAACGACTTGTTGGACATTATATTTATTAAAAATAGATTTCTTTATTTTTTAAATTTAATATAATGCGTAAAAAGTGAATGTGTGGTAATATAAAAAGAAGAATATTTTAGGAAAATTAAAAGTTTCAGAAATAAAATAATAAAATTTTATTTCTAATATTGAATAATAGCTTAAACAAAAAAATAGTTATAAAAATATGAGTAGACGCGAAAGACTTAATCAAGTTATTGCTAATAGAACTAGTGCTAGAGAAGCACAGTACATTGAACAGAAAAATTTTAATAAAGGTAGAGGCGGTAATAAAATTTTAATAAAAGTTGAGAAAGAGGAAGATACTGTTGAATCTTATAAAAAACTATACGATGAAATATACAAAACATTTCATGAAGAATTTAAGGATGATTTTGCCAATAATGAAGATGTGAAGAAAGAAGGTGTTGATGAGAAGAAATTGAAACCATATGCTGAAAAAGATTTTAATAAAAAATATAAAAAGGAATTCAAACAAAATTTTGACACTGATAAAAAAGATGTGAAAGAATTTAAAAAAGATAATCACACTTTCTATAATTGCGATGAAGATGATGAAAGTGACGATAAATATTTTGATAATAGACAAGAAAATAAATATAACATAAATAACGAAACTAAGTATTATAGTGACGATGAAAAGGATAAAGAAGATTTAGAATATGCATTAATACCCCTTACAACTGGCGGATACATGAAAATATCTAAACAAGATGTTAATAAAGTATCACAATATAGTTGGGGGCAGCATCTTACATCTGGTTATATAAAAGGAACGATAAATAATAAATCAGTTTTATGTCATAGATTTATTATGGATGCGCCAAAAGGTATGAAGGTAGATCATATTAATGAAAACGAAAATAGAACTATTTTTCAAGATCGTTCTGATAATAGAAGAGAAAACTTAAGAATTACAGACTCAACAGGAAATTCTAGAAATAAAAAGAAAATGAAAGGTACAACATCTAAATATTATGGTATTTGTTATAATAAAAAAATATCATTGTTTATAGCTCAAATAACTGTAGATGGTAAACATATATTTTTAGGTTCTTTTGATAATGAAATAGAAGCTGTAGAATTTCGGGATGTTTATATAATTCAAAATAATTTAGAAAACTTTCGTTTAAATTTTCCTTCAAAAAAAGATGAATATTTATTGAGAAATAAAATAATACTAAAACCACAAACTAGTTCATCTGGTTTTATAGGTGTGAAAATAGACAAAAGGCATGGTAGTATAACTTCGAGTATTCAAATAAACAGAAAAAAAATATATTTAGGTACCTTTGATACACATTTAGAAGCTGCATGTGCATATGATAAATATATCGTTGATAATAATTTATCTCGTAAAAAATTAAATTTCCCTGATGATAATCCAGAATATGATTATTATAATGATATAAGAACTTTTTATGAAGATATTGGTAATAATATTTATAAAGTAACAGATGGTATTTTAATTTCCAAAGAATCTTATGATAAAGTTAAAAATTATACCATTTCGGTATTTAGAAATAAAGATGATCGTGTTTTTTCTAATATAAATCATAAAAGCGGATCTTATATATTAAGTAGATTTTTATTGAATATTACAGATCCTGATATATGGGTAGATCATATAAATAGCAATACATTAGATAATACTTTATCTAATCTTAGGATATCAGATGTACAATCAAATGGAGAAAATAAGGCTAAACATAAAAATGCACGTTCTAAATATTATGGCGTTTCTAAAGGTATAAATAAAAATTATTATGATGCGGCTATATCAAATAATAATATAAAAATTTTCACTTTTACTAATAAAAATGAGATTATATGTGCTAGAGCTCATGATTTATTTCTTATTAAATTTTTACCAAAATCTTGTTATAAAATAAATTTTCATGATTGGGATAACACTGAAGTTTTTAACTATTGGAATGATATATTAAAAAATATGTTTGAAAAAAATAAATCTGTTAATAGATTTATACAAAATAATAACAAAACTAAATTAATTTGATTATTTAGTTTTGTTATTATTTTAATTAAATGAATAACGAAACTAAATTTCAAGATGACAAAAAGGTAAGTAAAAAAGATATCGATTGGTATTGTACATATTGTTCTTACAAGAATTCAGATCTGCACTTTTCTTGCATTTTATGTAACTCTTGCGACGCATGCATTGATTGTTTATTCAACACAAAAGATAAAGAAGATATACATTGTATAGAAAAAAATAGAAAACATATTTTTATTTTCATAAATTCTCAAGAAGCACAACAATTATGCGAATCTTTATGTACCAAAAATAAAATCAAGAAATAAAGAAAACAATAATTTTTATATTATTTTAATATAAAAATGCAGAATGTTACAATGATTGAAGACCTAATGGACATCCAACCACCTTATACAAAAAGCACACGAAATAATTCTATAAAAGGATCTCCTTATGATGATAGTATATTAAGTAAAGAAAATGCAGATAAAATAGGTAATAAATTTATAAGACAATCTAATAATACAATGTCACAACAATCAGGTATGAATCCTAATAGTGAATCATTTCAACACCCTGTTCCTCATCCAGCATCGTCGTTAGAATCATATACTGAAGTTCCCATAAACAGCGATTTTGGATTTACTCCAGATAATAAATCTAGTGTAAACAATGTTAACTGTGTTGATGTAGCAAATCATACGTCTCAATGCCCAGTCTGTTCTAGATTATACAGAACTGATTATAGTTGGTTTATAGCAATTATAATCATACTTTCGATACTTAATTTACTCTTATTAAAAAAGGTATTGAACGTATAACCAAACAAAATTCTATAATTATTATTTTTCTAAAATAATAATTAATTTACAATAATAATTAATTTACAATAATAATTAATTTATAATAATAATTTTACTATACAATAAGTTTTGTAATTTTTATTAAACAGTTGGTTGTTCTTTGATAAAAGAGTTTTTTAAATAAAACTGGATGCGAGGGTAGGTGAGAGGTTTTTCATCTTTCTCAGCAATATAAGATAACAATTTAGCAAGTTTTGAATCAGGTAGGATGCAGCGACGGTTATTTTCGCATTGGAGGTTATTCTTCTTGATATAATCGCAAATAAATTTCGTAACCTCTACTCTGGAATGTTTCGTCCCAATCTCCCAGTTTGCAAAGCGCGCAAGATTATCTGAAATTCCCACTTTCTTATTAAAACCACTATCGGCACTATTTATACGAGTCGTCTTGGTCTTTTGCTTAATCGCACGCATAGCGAAGCTTCTAAGGGCTTTAATTCTTTTATTGATAGTTTTCAAAAATTTGATGCCTTTTGATTTACTGACACTTTCTTTGGAAGATTCGATTTCTGCATCGATTAATGTAGTGGTATCGTCAAATGCCTGAAGGTAGGTATCACGATCGTGTACTTTTCTTCGTGTCGATTTTTCTGTTGTGGTTTCATCACCATCAGCCACCTCGATGTCTTCCAAAGGTTCTACTTCAACAACTTCAGGTTCTAGAGTTGGTTCGACAACTTTTTCTTTTTTGGATTTAGTTTTTTTTGTTGAAGGTTCTTTTGCAACAGGTTCTGGAGTTGGTTCAACAACTTTTTCAGTTTTTGTAGATTTCTTCTTAGTTGATTCTTTGGTAGATTCTTTAGTCGATTCTTTTGTAGAAGATTCTTTAGTTTTGGGTTTTTTTGTAGAAGTTTCGTTAGAAGATTGAGAAGCGACAGGAGTTGCTGCTTGTTCAGGTTTAGATTGTTTAGCCATTATTATTTTATAAATAACAGCCTTTCTTTAAGTTATTTATGTCAATAAAAATTTTCAGGAAACAAATTTTTATTAACATAAATAACAATACAAGCAATATTTCGATAATTTATTTCTATAACTTATTATTTATATTTTAGAAACTAAATAACAGAATGAATTTAAGTGTAGGAATTATTTCTATAACTTATTATTTATATTTTAGAAACTAATTATAAGTTTGGAATTAGTTTTATATTTTATTATTTTGTATCAATTGAAAATCGATTGATACAAAACATATTTTTTATTATTTCTATTTTTAGTTTTATATTTTTTATTTTAGAAACT
>Ga0302280_1000663_pt1 | contig 30465 bp, 53 predicted proteins | sample III_Fen_E1_1_FD_198771 | JGI IMG/M metagenome (GOLD analysis project Ga0302280, IMG submission 198771) | Peat permafrost microbial communities from Stordalen Mire near Abisko, Sweden - III_Fen_E1_1 | ecosystem: Environmental > Terrestrial > Soil > Wetlands > Permafrost | place: Sweden: Abisko... | reverse complement strand
TTGGCTAACTGAAGTATTAGGAAAGTAAATGAGCAATGATTCAAGAATTACACAACGATGGCAGAAAAATTAATTGATATTTGGTGCTAGCCGATTAATAAGATAAATTATTTTTCAGCCGCAATTTGGATTATAACAATATTTTTAGGAAAATGATATGCAAGATCTTGCAAAGATGATGTTTCGCCCTGTTACCGATGGAATGCATCAAGCAAAATGGACAGATGGAACTCGAACTATTGATGGTTGGTGGGAATATGTTTGGCAGTCCGATTGTTTTTTCATTATTTTGGAAAAAACTCGGGGTCATGCCGAACGACGATTTAAAACATATAACGATGAGCCAGAATGGGGCTCATACAAGTTAATAAAATAGGAAGGAAATAAGAATTTATGATTTTTTTAATGGCTTTGATCGGTACGGTAATTGGAATTGTACCACTATTACTCTGTAAGAAGTGGTCATCATTATCTATTATGTTTCCACTATCATTTTTAACGCAATCTGTTATATTATATCTCGGCGCGTTTTCTATGGTGTGGCCAATGTTGGGAGTCCCGGGATTATTAATTACATTAATGTTTATTTTAGATGCAATTATTATTTCTTTTTCAAACGACTCAGCCGAATTTGAGATTGGTTGTAGTTGGGTTGTAGCCATTTTAATTTTAGCAGTATACGCTGGATTATGGATCGGTTCATTTGAAATGTTTAATGCAACAACTTATTCTTCATTAATTGGACAGGTTGAAAATCGACAATGGACACAAGATATTCAGCCGAAGGATCCTAATCATGTTCGATTAGTAAGCGAAGGTAATGCAACTTTTCTTGCAATTAAAGCAATGGGGCAAGATGGGGCAATTGGCAGCCAATATCATTTGGGGGATCCTACATTACAACTTGTAAAAGGAGAACTTTGGTATGCTTTTCCATTAGAATATGATGGATTAATGGTTGCTAATTCTACCGGTTCTATCCCTGGGTATGTAATTGTGTCCGCAGAAAATCCCGATTTGCCAGCACGGTTTGTAAAGTTTAATTCAGGCTCGGAAATGGTTTATTCACCGTCGGCATATTTTAGTAACGATTTGGAACGACATCTACGAGAAAATGGTTATTTAAATAAAGGATTAATGGATTTTTCATTCGAATTAGATGAAAATTATCATCCTTGGTGGGTTGTATCTGTATTCACTCCAACGGTTAGTTGGTCTGGCTATAAGGTTGACGGTGTTGTGGTAGTTGATCCAACAACCGGTAATAGTACATATTATTCCATCGGACGCGTTCCACAATGGATTGATCGAGTTATACCAGAACGTATCGTTAATTCAAATATTTCATTCTGGGGAGATTTAAAGAATGGATGGTGGAATACTTCAATTTTTGGATCCAAAGTTGGTCGGGTAGTACCAGGTGATACTATTCTAATTTACGGAAATAATGGTGATGCTACATGGGTTACCGATGTAGCATCAACAAATAAATCCGATAATTCAATTGTGGGTCTTGTATACACTGATGCTCATACTGGAAAATCAGTATATTATCAGGTATCGGGTGGTGGTACAAATAAAGCAGTTGTTGACAATGTGAATAATAGTCAAGATATTTTATTTCGTAAATTAACTGGCGTAGACCCACAGCTATATAATTTGTATGGTGAAATGGTTGATATTATTCCAGTAGTAAATAATAATTCTGCATTTCAAGGAGTTGCAATTGTAGCGATCAATAATATTCAGCAAATTGCATACGGCCCGACTATTACTGTAGCAATGGCGCAATTTGAAAAAAGTTTAGCTAATAATGGTTCAAATACGGCTATTAATAAAGATAGAATTTTACATTCTTTGGATGGCATAATTGATCGAATTGGATTTAATAATACTAATACTGGAACTGTATTTTACTTTCATATTAATGGAGTGGATCATTTATTTTCCGGTGATATTTCAAAATCTATTAAATTACCGGTTACAAGAGTGGGAGATAAAATCAAAATTACATATTACGATTCTCTTCAATCTAGTCTACCAATTCATGATTTTGACAATGTTAGCCTACTTCTGAATAGTAGTTCAGATCAACAATTTATCGAGAAGAAAAATTCGATCGATAAACATTCAATCGAAACTCACGAGGATGCGATTACAACCCGATCGAAACTTAATAATATGTCTGATGATCAGCTCCAGCATTTAATTAAGAAATAAATGTTAGAAAAATTAGATGCATCCGTATTTGATTGGAGTTATTGGAGAAGCGGGGATGTATGGAACGACTTTCATATTCCCTGCCGATCCAATGCATTAATCGACAACAAAGATACTTTAAGAAAATATGCAATTGGTTGGTGCTATGGAGAAAATTTAATTTGCCGGCCGAAAGAACATAATATTGCGGTAATGTTTCAAAAAGATGGAAAAGAATTTTGGTTTCATCTTCGTGATCATGAATTTGAAAGTATTTTTGGAAAGGAATATAATGATTGAAACATTGGAAAAAATTGGATTCTATACATTGTCGGATGACCGGGTAAAAAATACATCCGTATCCTCCGATTTGCAGAGATGTGAATTGATTTTATCGTCAAAATGTAATTTTCGTTGTTCGTATTGTAGGCGAGTTGGAGGGAATGATATTCCTTTATCAGATGCAGAAAATATTGTTCGGTTGTGGTGTTCTCAGAATTTGAAAAACATTCGTTTTTCTGGTGGGGAACCTACATTATATAAAGGTCTTGACAAACTTGTTTCGTTGGCTAAAAAATTAGGCTGTGAACATATTGCTATTTCAACAAATGGTTCTGCTTCCAAGAAAATCTATGATTCGTTGATAGATGCCGGAGCTAATGATTTTTCTATAAGTTTGGATGCCTGTTGCGCATCTGACGGTGATATTATGGCTGGAGTAAAAGGCGTATGGGATAAGGTAGTTAAAAATATTCGGTATCTATCTTCCAAGACATATGTTACGGTTGGGTGTGTCCTTAATGATGACAACGCAGATAAAGTTGATGATATTATTCGATTCGCTGATACTTTAGGGGTTTCCGATATTAGAATTATTCCAGCCGCTCAAGATGGGGATAGACTTAAAAATGTATATGTATCACCTGATTTATTAGAAAAATATCCGATTCTTGCATATCGAATTCAAAATTTAAAAGATGGACTAACCGTTCGGGGATTATCGAAAAACGATTCTTCCCATTGTGCGATAGTCTTGGATGATATGGCAGTTTGTGGAAAATTTCATTACCCTTGTATTATCTATCTTCGTGAGGGCGGGAATCCGATTGGTGAGGTCGGAGATAACATTCGAATTGATAGGAAAAAATGGTTTAATGAGCATAATACCCAACTTGATCCTATTTGCTCGAAAAATTGCCTTGATGTTTGTCGTGATTATTCTAATAAATATGATTATTATCGGTTAGGCGTGAAATGATTAATACAGATAAAATAGATTTTCAAAAATCATGGATTGACGAAAAAATTTTAATAGAATCACCAGAAGGTATAGGAAAATTTGAATTATATGATATGTTAAAATATGATATTAATGATTTAATTTCTAATAATTTTGCGTCAACCATTTTAAAAAATATTAATGGATTTGATTTTAAAAAAATTGAGTTGACGACAACTATATATTATTGGTTTGAAAAAAATGGTGAGATTATTTTGGGGTCCGAACTTGAAAAAAACCCTCAATCTTTAATTGTGCATATAACTGGAAAAAATTCAAATTATAGGCGTAAATTTCCATATGCCAGTGATTTATATGCACTTATTTTAAATAATAGTAAAAAAGGTATTCGTTTAATGAGTGATGTTCAGCTAAGTGATGAAGGTTATAATATTTGGAAAAAATTATTTAAATTGGGGTGTAATATTTCGGTTTATGATCGAACTTCACCTGGTAGAACATTTAAAACATTTGATAAATTAAATGATTTTGATGATTATTTTAAAAATGATGATACAAATTTTCAAAAATATCAATTTATTTTAACCGAAGAAAAATCAATTATTGAAACATTAAATTATTTTAATATTCAACGATATCGTGAATTATGTGGATTAGATTAAAGTGAATAATATAAAACAATTTGTCATTGATTTATGTAATTCGGAAAAATTAAATTGCGTTGAAGAAAATTTTCGAATGGAATCAACTTTTAAAGAATGCGGCATGCTTTCCCAAACGTTTTGGGAATTTAGAATTTTTGATATTTTGCAATATAATATTCGATGTTTATTACAGAATAAATTAATTCCGATTGAGGTAAATAATTCCAAGAAAATTGAAATTGGTAATACAATATATTATTGGAATGAAGAAAATGATATTTTATCTGCTGCAATTGTATTATATAAATCGGTTGATAGTTTAGAAATTATTCAATTAACCGAAAATAGATCTATAGATTCTAAATTGGAATTATTGTACAATGATATATTAAAAAATAATAACCTCCCAATTATAAGTTCTGGGTGTATGTCGGATAATGATTTTTTGATATGGAAAAAATTATTATTGATCCACAATATTTTTTTGGTTGATATGAATAAATCAATTAATGATGTAAATAAATTATATACTCATAAAGATTTGGAAAAATATTTTTCCAAAGAAAATAAAGAATTTAGATCATTACGATTTATGATTAAGGATTAAATAATGTCAATTTTATTGGAACGAATAGTTAATTTATATGATGATTCGGATAAACGAGAATATGCTCAGGCTGTCTGGGATTTATTGCAGCAGTCGTATCAATTCATCGGTGGATTTAAATCTGCGGTAGGCATAGATGAATTAATTGAAAAAACTGGATTATGGAAATTAGTAATTCGTGACGGTGAAATTACCGCAGTCGGATTATATCGTGATCAGTATGGTAGAAAATCTATTGCATCGGGTACTAATGGGTCTTATCAGGGTAAAAAAGATTTTCGTATGATTAAGAAAGATGATATTAAATTAAAAAGAGCTTGGGCGGAAGTTAGCGGACCGGTTGAAATTATAATGCGAAAAGCTGGTGCGAAGCCAATTCCTTCTAAATTGGCAACGTTATTGACTAACCACGAAATATTATCTTATGACAACGATGGATTTCATTATACTCGATTAATTGGTGGTAAGCCGGTGGTTAAAATAATGTATGGCTTTGTAAATTTAACAAAACATGATATAATTAAATTTGAGCATGAAGGAATTGATATTCAACACTTACCGGATAATTTGAAAAGGGCTGAATGATTATTTATTTTCACGGATTTCGAAGCGTTGGTAAAGGGCCAAAAAGTCAAATGCTAATTAATAAATTTGGCATTGATAATGTTCTTGCCCCAGATTTGCCAGTTGATCCCATCGAAGTTGAAAAATTGATAAATGGAATAATTCGTGACAATTCAAATTATCCACTTATTTTTGTCGGTACAAGTTTGGGTGGTTTTTGGGCTAATTACTTTTCTCAAAAATGGGATGCTCCTGGTGTGTTAATTAACCCATTGACTGATCCGTCGAAAATGCTTGAAAAAAACGTATATCTTTTAAATACAAATTATGTAACCGGAAAATTTACGGAAGTAAAAGATGAATATTTAAAAGAATTTGCAACAAGAGAAAAATATCTTAAAGAAAATAGTAATGGATATCTTACTCATTTATTTCTGTCATGGGATGATGAGGTAATTGATCCATCTAAAACTATAGATGATATTTCCCATTGGAAAACATTTTCTTCTGTTAATGACGGCGGCCATAGTTTTCTTAAATATTGGGATAAGGTTATTGACTGCATTGAAAAATTATATATAACGGAAAAAATGTAAAATGCAAATAACGCATACATATATTAATGAAGTTTACATTATACGTCCGAATATTTTTAAAGATTTTCGTGGATCTTTTATGGAAACTTACAATGATCAAGATTTTTTGCCTGTTAATATCGGACCTTTTGTACAAGATAATCAATCGTTTTCCCATAAAAATGTATTAAGAGGACTTCATTTTCAGAGTGAACATCCCCAAGGTAAATTGGTAAGAGTAATTAACGGAATTATTCTTGATGTTGCGGTTGATATTCGAAAAAATTCACCCACATATAAACAATGGTTTAGTATCGAATTGTCTGATGTTAATAATCAAATGTTGTGGATCCCTCCGGGACTGGCGCATGGATTTTTGACATTATCTGATTGTGCAACTGTTTTGTATAAAGTAACGGATTTTAGATATCCGGAATTTGAAAAAACAATTATGTGGAATGATCCTGATTTACATATTGATTGGACGATTAAAAATAATTTAATTTTATCCGAGAAAGATAGCAAAGCAAAGATGTTAAAAGATATAGAAATATAAATAATTTGTAATTTCAATTATACAGAGGGAACCAATTGAGCAATAGACCAAGTAATGTAACAACGTTTGAGGATTCTTTTTCCGAAGAAGTATGGCGTAACACCTTTAAAGATTATAATGATATTGATATTAATGATACATTTTGGAGAGTTTCGAAAGCAATTGCAAGTGTAGAAGAAACGGATGAATTAAAAGAAACATGGGCAAATAATTTTTATGATATGCTCTCAGATTTTAAAGTTGTTCCCGGTGGAAGAATTCAAGCAAATGCTGGGACAGATTTTAAAGGAACATCTTTAGTAAATTGCACGGTTGGTCCGAATTCAAAATATGATATGGATAGCTTGTCTGGTATTTTACAATTGCTTAGTAATCAGGCAACTTCTTTAAAGGCAGAATGTGGATTTGGTAATAATTTTTCTTTTATTCGACCAAGGGGGACCTTTATTAATGGCATCGGAGTTGAGACTCCTGGATCAGTTAGATTTATGGAGCTGTTTGATAAAAGTTCGGAAATTATTACATCGGGATCCGGAAAAAAATCTATTAATAAAAAAGCTAAGGGAAAGATAAGAAAAGGTGCCCTTATGGGTGTGCTCGATTGCTGGCACCCGGATATTATAGAATTTATTACTGCAAAGCAAAATGCGGGAAAACTTTCAAAATTTAATTTGAGCGTTAATTGCTCAGATAAATTTATGAATAAAGTTTTGGAGGTTGATGAATTAAAAAAGAAAAGCGCCAGCCGTGAAGAAATTGATAAAATTACCTGGGATTTAATTTTTCCTGTTACTACTCATGAAAAATATAAAAGTGAATGGTTTGGGGATATTGAAGATTGGACAACCAAAGGTTACCCAATTAATATTTTACAAACTGTTAAGGTTGAATGGTTATGGGATCTAATTACGCAATCAACATTCAACCGAAATGAGCCGGGAATTTTATTTTTGGACAGAGCAAATTATTTTAATCAATTAAATTATAAAGAGCATATTAATGCTTGCAATCCTTGCGTCGCAGGGGATATGTTGGTTTCTGTAATTATTAAAGGAAAGGCAGAAAAAATTTGTATGCGAGATTTGGTTGAATTATGGAAATCAGATAAGTCAATTAAAGTAAAAGGATACAATGAGCAAATAAAAACTATAGATTACTTTGATATTACTAATGCATGTCTTACTAAATCGAATGCTAAAATTTTGAAAATAACCGATTCTATTAGTGGCAAATCAATACGGGTTACGTCGGATCATAAAGTTTTTACTGAAAATCGGGGATATGTAGAAGCACAATATCTCAAGTCAACGGATATTTTGAAGTTAAATTAGTTAATAAATCCCTGTGGTATAAATACATTTAACACCATTTAATTAATATCACAGGGGTTTGAAGTTATGATTAATGACGAAATTATTCTTTATCAACAATTATACCCGGGAGCATCATACGGTTATCTTAATAGGTTGCTCACAAGTAAATCTACTCGTAGAACTTTACGGTGTAAATGTGGAAAGTTTAGACGATTTAACGGGACTAAAATTTTAGGTACCTGTGGTGATAAAGAATGTCATGCTGCATATGGAAAGAAACGTCCAGAACATTCAATATTTATGAAAGAGTTTACTTCGTCTGGAAAAAATTCTGGGGCGTTTACGAAAGGGTGTGTAAATACGTTTATTAACACCAAAGAATGGAAGAAAACGAGTTTAATTAATGCCGGGATCAATGTTGATAATTTATCGGATGACGAATTTGAAAAAATATTTTCAAAATTTAGGTCAAATAATGCTAAAAAATAAAATCAAGAATAACAAGAATTTTTAATTGTATCGAGAAATTTGATTTAAAAGAATTGCGTGGAAAAACGAGATCAGATTTATGTGATCTTACAGAAAAAGAATTAGATTTTTGGTCGAAAAAAGTAAATTCATTACAATCATCATTAGCAATGGAAACTCATCCAAATATGGGAAATATATCTAAATATAAACAATCGTTTATATCAAATATTAATTTTAATATTTCTGGTAAGACGGGAATTTTTACTCGTTCATCATATGAAACAAATTGCGTTAAATTTTTCGAAAAACAAAAAATTAAATGGGATTATGAATCAATTCGAATAACGTGTGATAATGGTTTAACATATATTCCGGATTTTTATTTTGAATATAATGACAAAAAATATTTAATGGAAGTAAAAGGATATTTATATGGGGACGCCGGAATTACTTATTTAAAAAATAAGGTAAATGCAGGTATTCGATACGCCAAAAATAGAAATTGGATATTTTTATTTACATACGAAAGTAAACCAGATAAAAAATTTAACTTCTTAAAACAATTTATAATTATCGAGGAATTTTAATAATGTTGCTAATTGAAGAAGATGGTTTTGAAGATGTATATGATTTAACTAATCCAATAACTCATAATTTTTTTATTAATGATATATTGGTACATAATTGCTCAGAACAAATGTTAGCCAATGGAAGTATATGTGTATTGGGATCGATTAATTTAACTCAGTTTGTAAATGGAAATAGAACCGAATTCGATTTAGAAAAAATTAAGAAATATACACAATATCTTATTAGATTTTTAGATAATGTTGATACATATTCCGATGCTCCGCTCCCAGAATATATTTACTCTATGAGAAATAAAAGACGAATTGGGGCCGGTTTGATGGGATGGGGCAGTTCTTTGATGATGCTGAAAATTAAATTTGGGTCAGAAGAAGCATTATCATTACAGAAAAAATTACTTAATACATTTACGTTGTCGGGGGTTGGGGCGTCATTAGATCTCGCTGTTGAAAAAGGAATGTTTTCCCTATGCGAACCAGAAAAGCATGTTTTAAGTCCATATTGGAATAATATTGATTTACCCGACAATTTAAGAAATCGAATGAAGAAAAACGGAATTAGAAATAGTTCTCTTTTTTCCGATCAACCCACCGGAAATACAGGAGTAGAAGCAAATATTGTTTCGGGAGGAATTGAACCAGTATTTTTGCCAGAATATATTAGAACGGTTATCGTTTCTAATATTCCCGAACATATTAAATTAGTAACTCCAAATTGGTATGTCGGCGAGTGGCATGAAACAGAAATGTTTAAATTTGCAACCGAAGGCGATGAACAAATTTTACGAGGTATTGACGACTTTGGAACAATTTATAAAATCGATAAAAGTAGAGGTCTAACAAAAGAAGTTTTGTGCCAGGATTATGGAGTTCGATTTCTAAATAAATTAGGAGAATGGGACCCGGATGCTACTTGGGCTGTCACTACAACCCAATTATCGGTAGCTGATCATATTAATGACCTTTCAGGATGGTGTAAAGCTGCGGATAGTTCTGTGTCAAAAACGATAAATCTTCCAAATGATTATTCTTTCGAAAAATTTCAAAATGTATATATTGATGCATATAAAACAGGTTATATAAAAGGTTGTACAACATATCGTACCGGCACAATGAGTTCTGTCCTTTCCGCAGCAGATCAAAAAGACGACATTTCTGATGAAGAGATTATTTTGGATGATGTGAAATTACCTGATACTACCGTCGCAGAAATGAAAGTTCTTCGAGATCATGAGTCGGGTGGCACGAGGAAATGGTATGTAACGGTGGGATTGAACGCTAACAAAGCGCCTATTTCAATATTTGTTCAGACCAATGCGATGGAAAAATCAGTTACTACGAACGATGCGGTAGATAGAATTATTAATTTGGCACGGTTAAAAGGGATTCCAACAAAATATATTGAATCAACTATTCGTAAGTGCGGTAATGATTCTAATAGTGTAAAAATTGCTAGATCCATTGGATTATTATTAAGGCATGGAGTACGAATTAAAAATATTGTTTCCGAACTCGATAAAGTAGAGGGGGTTGGTTTTACTAGTTTTCTATTTCATATTAAAAAAATGCTTTCGACCTATATTCGTGACGGTGAAAAAGTTGAGGGAGAAAAATGTACACAATGCGGTGGTCAATTAATTTATGAATCTGGTTGCTATCATTGTGCGTCATGTGGAAATTCTAAATGTTCTTAATAGGTAAAAATGAAAAATAAGACCCGGCAATCACAAAATCCATACAGGATTATTACTGCTAAAGATACTACGGAATCTTTTCAATTATATGCCGTTAAAAAAGATGGGTTATTAATCGAATTTATTGATAACCCATCATACAATGTTAAATTGGCAGCAGTATCCCAAAATGGAATGGCAATTCGATTAATTGATAACCCATCTGAAGAGTTAAAAATAAAGGCGGTTGAACAAAATGGATATGTTATTTCATTTATCGAAAACCCGAGTTTTTTCGTTTTTAAAGTCGCTCTTAAAAATAATTATGAATTAATTAAATCGATTAATAACCCAAGTCAAGAATTACAATTAATAGCTGTGAAAAGAAATCAGAACGCTATTAAATTAATAAAGTCCCCTGGGGAATCGGTTAAAATGTATTGCTGTACTCGAAATCCAAAATTAGCTGAATTATTCGACGATTTATCTTCTGATATTCAATTAGAAATGGTTAAAAAGAATGGACTTAATATTAGATATATTAAACATCCAATTTTTGAAGCGCAGGAAATTGCGTTAAAAAAGAATTCTAGTTCAATTAAATATATTGATAATGTAGCTGAGGAAATTCAACTTCGATTAGTTGAAAAATTTGGAGGTAATTTATCATTATTTCCAAACGCTTCAAAGAACGTTCAGATGATTGCTGTTGCAAAAGCAGCAACGGCAATTAAATATATTTCAGATCCCGATGAAGAAGTTCAGATGTTGGCCGTCACTAAAAGAAAGAGTGCAATTAATTTTATTAAAAATCCATGTGAAATGGCGAGAATGACAGCAAAATTAATTTATTAATGGATACGAAAATGCCCTGATTAAAATCAGGGCATTTTAACTGGAAAATTATTTAGATAATATATGCGCCAATACATATTCAGGATCTACCCAAGTTATTTGAATACTAGATTTGAAAATATAAGTCTGGGTGTTATCTTCTTCACGCAATAACCATGCACGGGTTCCTTTAATTCGTTCTAATTTTACGCACGGAGTTTTAACATTCCATTTACCGATACCATGTATTTCGAATCCAGAAATTTTAAATAGGCAAAGTTCACCGTCAGACCAAACGGCTGTTACATAATCTCCGATAGATAGATAGAGGATGATCAATACAATCCGGGATTGGGCCGATACTTTTGCTTTTCATACGATCATCCTAAAATTAAAGATTTTTCAAAAACCAAATTTTTATCGGTTATATCATTTTCAAAAAACGGCGTCCAAGAATCAGGAACGGCTCGTCCGTTATCAACAACTCCGCCATTCGAACAAGTGCCGAGTGCATGAAAGTCAACGGTCAACGGAATATTGATTATTGAAACGATTCTATCTTCATTGTCAAGGTATCCGACAATTCGTTCTAAGGAAGCACGTGTTTTCTGGTTATGTTCCCAGCAAGCCGGACATAAATCATCTGTAATAAAAATACTGTTGCAATATTCGGGATTAAATTCATGATGACATCTACTACAAATTTCCTCATCCATATCTGATCTCCTCACTGAAATAATTATAGCAAATTGCAACCGATAATGCAACCGAAATAGTCAAAATAATCGATGTTGAAAACAAAGGACTTAATTTTCGATATAAGGGATTGGAGTTAAATTGGCATATCCAGCCATAAGCGGAGTATAATTGGGGTCATACAGGGCTTTTGTGGTTTTATTAACCCTTTAAAATCAGCAACATGCAAAATAATTTGACAGACGGTTATATGTTTGCTATCATAATTACATGAGGCAAACTATTAAACAACGAGCGCAGTCAATTTATGGCAACGAGCCGGAAACAATGGATCAACTGGGAGATTGCCTTGTCAAAATGATTGACAATTATGTGGCCGTTCGTAGTAAAATTCATTACAATGCAAAATGCATTGGTTTAAGTTGGGAATTGACTCATTCAATGCAAATTTCTAATACTCATCATGCTCCACAGGGAAAAGTAACAAATTGGGGGTTTGACCATCCTGAATTACCTAAAGGATATCCTGGGTGGACGGGAAGAGTTTGGGTAAGATATGATACTAAGTTATCACATATAATGTTCGGAAGTGATCCATTTGAAGGCACATTAACTTATACGGGAACCGGTGGATATGGCGGATATGATGGCCCCTGGGAAAATTTAATTTCTCTATGGCATCGGCACAGGTCAGATTTTCATGAATTGCAAGTTTATAGTTGGGATTTTAAAATTTTTGATGACGATTGGCCATTAATTACTGAAATAAAAGAACATATTTCTTTATCAGTATTTAACAGATTGGCAGATATTACGCTGACAACGTTAAATCATACTTTCCTTTGGGAAGATCCCGAAACCAAAAAGAATGACAGAAAAATTATGAACTCATTTAAAAATTCGTAATTGGCATTAAAACCGAATTTTTCTATAATTATTTCAGATGAGGAGATCAGGCATGAACAACGATGTGATCGAAATACGAGAGCAATATGCCGAAATATTAGCTGTCGGATATGATTATGCTGCCGAAGGTCTTCGAAATTGTGCAGATACCTGGGGCAAAACTAAAAATTATGCTCGGGCCGCCGAGATTCTCATTCGTGCAGGTGTATTTGAAGAAGTTGCTAGAGAGTTACGTCGTCCTAAGGAAATTCGGGTGTCACAGGAGATGTATAATGAACTGTCATAGATGTGGGCAAGAATTATGTACATGCCGATTTTACCCTGCTGATTATTTACTTTTAGATTGGCTATGGATTCGTCGAGGTTGGAAAGATCAAATAGGTGATATAAAATATTGGATCCGATCACAACATTCTGCATTGGGCCCCAATCCAAATATCTGTAGTTCACTTGAAGTTGATAGAATTTAAAAAGAAAGACTTAAAAATGCCTAAATTTAAAAAAGGTGATTATGTAAAAGTTGTTGCATCCTTATCTGCTGATTTTAATGGCAATGCCGGCGGTATAATTACTTCCGTTAATGAGCAATATCTTTATTCTCGGGTTAGAATACTTGGAAAAATATACACATTTTCTTTTTCCAATCATGAACTCGAAAAAATATCACCCGAAGAAATGTTAATTCTGAAACTAGGTGAATAATTATGAAGGATAAAAATGGGCATGAATTAAACGTCGGGGATTATGTAAAATATACTGATGGTAAAATAATATATGGAAAAATTTTGAAATTTGATTCGATTTTTAGTAGTCCTGGGCCAGTTTCTATTTGTGAATTGGAACATGGAAAACGCGTTGATTTAGATGGTGCTGAATTTACAACGAAAGAAGAAGTTTTAATTAACAGATTGGAGCAGTGAGATGGAAGAAAAGAGATTTTACATTTTGGTACCCGAAACAGTTCAGATTACAAGTACATTCGATAATATCGATTTAAGTAAGACGGATCAACTTGATACCTTTTCGGAAGTGGCAGTTAAAACAGTAAAAATGTCCGCGGGTAGATTGATTGCTCAGGCGTTTCATATTGGGCGAAAGATTGAAAATTATCGAGTGAATAAATTTTTAAAAGAATCTAATGGCGGACGGTTAAAAGATCACTATGAAGAAATTACTGCAATTGATTTAAGCGTTCGTAATACTAAGGAACTTGAAAAGGTTAGCAATGAAATTGATGCTTCAATTGATGCCTGTTCTGGAATTTTTTATGCTGAATTTTGGGACACAAATTCAGATGTGTACGGAACAACCGAAAAGGTTCACACTGCAACGGCGGTTGGACCAGTAACCCGAGATGAATTGGAAAATGCAATTGGTCATCTTGAATTATATAAGTGAGGAAAAATGAATAAAATTCTATTTTTGATTTTTGCATGTCTTTTAATGAGCGGTTGTAGGCCAAATAACTGGCAGAAACCACCTGATCCACATACAAGTTTATATCAAGGTACTCATATCTTACACCAAATCGGTGGGTTTAAATCTGTAGATAGTAATATGCACGGGACTTTTTTCTTAATTGTTGGGGGAATATCTGGTGAGTCAACCACAAATACAAAAGTTGCCTTTGCTTGGCTAGGAAATGATGGGCAATATCGATTTACCACTCTTCCGATTGAAATGATTCATATTAAGATCGATGAAAATATTTCAGCGCCGACAGTGAATTTTAGATGGGGTTCTGGAGGTTTTGCATATGACGGTATTATCTATGCGCTTATTACCGTTCGAGTAACCGACTGGCCCACAACAATTAATATTCCTAATGTGGGAAAATAGTTGATTTTAATTATCAATTCTGCTATAATTTAATTATACTAAACCCAATTTACAGGAGGAACTATGACTACCGATACAAATTTGGAACAGAATTTTTCTGATACGGAAAATGATCAACCGTTTGACCTAGATGAATTTGATACGAATATGGAATACGGGGATAATTTTATTCAAACAAATGGGTTTGTACTACGTTTTGATATTGACGACGAGGGATAATTAAAAATTTTAACAAGAAAGTAATAATATGATTAATTTTAAAAAGATTTTGGTATAGTGTTAAACCAATATTCTATGGTTTACTAATTTTTTCACTTTGGGTATTACAAGTAATACGATATGGCCCATTCGCATTACTTATCTTTCCATTATGTGTACTTATGTTATTATCTGTTTATATGGGAGTGACAATGCTATGGTTTTATTCTAAAGACAGATGGGAAAATTATAATGATTAATTTTTTAATTTTATTTTTTGTGCCGCTGTTCGTTTCAATTGCGATTCACTTTTTCCTGCATAAAAATATTTCGTGGATTGATGTAGTAATTCAGGCAGCAATTGTTGCAGCTTTTATTGGGATTTCGTTGGTTGTGTGTTATACATCAAGCGTTACCGATACGGAAATTTGGAATGGAAAAATTGTTTCTAAGTCAACATATCATGTGGGCTGTTCTCATAGTTATGAATGTATGTGCTATACAACTTCCGATAGTAAAGGAAATACGACTCGGCATTGTTCAACATGTTATGAACATAGTTACGACGTCGATTGGGAACTTAAATCGAATACTAAAGAAAGTATATTAATCGATCGAGTTGACCGTCAAGGAATTGAGATGCCTTCTCGTTGGGGAGCGGCATATATTGGAGAACCATATTCGAGTTCTCATACATTTATCAATTATATCCGTGCAAATCCTGATTCGGTAATGTTGGGATCTCAAGGAGATGTCGCCAAATATAAGCAATATATTCCAGTATATCCAGACAAAATTTACGATTATTATCGTCATGATCCTGTTATCAATATGATTCCAAATTTAGATACTTCTACTTGGAATTGGTTAATTCGTGAGGATAATAAAATTCTTGGGCCATCAAAACAGGCAAATATTATTTTGATTTTAGTTCCGGTATCTAATCGAGATTACATGGCGGCTCTTAAAGATGTATGGCTCGGTGGAAAAAAGAATGATATTGATATTGTAATTGGATCAAAAGACGGCCATGATATTGATTTTGTTGATGTAATGAGTTGGACTACGAATTCTACTTTCAAGACGCACCTCAAAAATGATATTGAGAATATTGGTACATTGGATCAAAGAGATTTAATTAATTCTGCTATTTTTTCAAATACTCAAAATAGATTCGTACGAATGCATATGAAAGACATGAAATATTTGATGAATACTTTTCAACCTTCCACTAAGGAAATGTTCATTATTTTTATTATTTCTTTGATTTTTAGTGTCGCTTATCCTGTTGTAAAATTAATTGTCAATCGATAAATTGAAAGGAATTTAAAATGAAATATTTGGAAGATGATGAAAGCCAAATAATTTCTCCAGGCCCTTATTTGGGAGGAGAACGTAATAAAGTTCAAATTACGGCATTTCGTATGGATGCCGATGGTCCAATTGTAATTCTAAAAACAGATAAAGATGAAATTTGGATGTCAGATGTTTTGGCTGAAGATGTTGCCAAAAGAATAATGAAGGCATTAAAAATGCTTCCGACCAGTAAATAATTTTTTAATTGAAAGGAATTTAAAATGAAATATTTTTTGGCTGTATCAGGATTTTTAGTTGCGTGTTTTTTGCTGGTTGTTGGAACATTAACAATTGGGTTTATCAGTTTTGGAAATGTGTCTAATAAGTTCGAGGCCGATATTCCCGCGCAGTATGAGCAAATGAAGAACGTTTATGATAATGGGTGGAAGGAAGTAATGGAAACCGCTCAGGTACCAGATAATTATACAGATGATATGAAGTCGGTTTGGCAGGCAGCATTGACCGGCCGATACGGATCAAATGGATCCCAGGCAGTAATGCAATTTATCAAGGAAAGTAATCCAAATATTGATGCCGGTTTGTATCGTAAGGTACAAGATAAAATTGAAGATTTTCACAGCACTTTTTCCGCATCTCAAACTAAAATTATCTCTCTTAAACAGGCATACAATGTTTATTTGAACGCAACAACTTCGGGAAGATTTTACAATACCGTTAGTCATTATCCACATATTCAGGTTGGAATTCCATATGGATCAAAAGATGATTTTGCAATTCTTACCTCCGGAAAAACGACCCAGGATTTCAAAAGTCATGAAGCGGACATGTTAAATTTACGCCATAAAAAGTAGTCTATACAGATTAAATAAACCCTTTAAAATCAATAAAAATATCCATTGATTTTAAAGGGTTTATTTTTGCTTGACATTAATACCGAATTTTGCTATAATTATTTCAGTGAGGAGATCAGATGAATGAATTGGAACAATTGGCCGCAGTTCAGCAAACTGGCTGGGCAATTCAATTTATTGAAAATCCATCTGAAAAAGTCCAATTGGCCGCAGTTCAGCAAACTGGCTGGGCAATTCGATATATTAAAAACCCATCTGAACAATTGCAATTGGCCGCAGTTCAGAAATATGGTAAGGCAATTCAATTTATTAAAAATCCATCTGAAAAAGTCCAATTGGCCGCAGTTCAGCAAGATGTCGAGGCACTTGAATATATTAAAAACCCATCTGAACAATTGCAATTGGCCGCAGTTCAGCAAGATGTCGAGGCACTTGAATATATTAAAAACCCAACAATCAATGTACAAATGTATGCGAAATTAATTTACTAATTTCGGTTGACATTAATACCGAATTTTGCTATAATTATTTCAGTGAGGAGATCAGATGAATGAATTGGAACAATTGGCCGCAGTTCAGCAAACTGGCTGGACAATTCAATTTATTAAAAATCCATCTGAAAAAGTCCAATTAGCCGCAGTTCAGCAAACTGGCTATGCAATTCGATATATTAAAAATCCATCCGAACAAGTCCAATTGGCCGCAGTTCAGCAAACTGGCTATGCAATTCGATATATTAAAAATCCATCCGAACAAGTCCAATTGGCCGCAGTTCAGAAATATGGTAAGGCAATTCAATTTATTGAAAATCCATCTGAACAATTGCAATTGGCCGCAGTTCAGAAATATGGTAAGGCAATTCAATTTATTGAAAATCCATCTGAAAAAGTCCAATTAGCCGCAGTTCAGAAATATGGTAAGGCAATTCAATTTATTGAAAATCCATCTGAAAAAGTCCAATTGGCCGCAGTTCAGCAAGATGTCGAGGCACTTGAATATATTAAAAACCCATCTGAACAATTGCAATTGGCCGCAGTTCAGAAATATGGTAAGGCAATTCAATTTATTGAAAATCCATCCGAACAAGTCCAATTAGCCGCAGTTCAGCAAGATGTCGAGGCACTTGAATATATTAAAAACCCAACAATCAATGTACAAATGTATGCGAAATTAATTTACTAATTTCGGTTGACATTAATACCGAATTTTGCTATAATTATTTCAGTGAGGAGATCAGATGGATATTAAAAAGGTCAACGATGCGTATGAGGAAATTGTGAAGTTGGCGTCTGATAATCGACAACTGGAATATGATAAACAATATTTCAAAAATATACTCGATAACGAAGAATTATCGAGTAATGATTGGTCTCGAATTTCTACTAATTTTGTGCAGATTATTAATCAATTTCGAAAGAATATTCATAGGATTAAGATTTTAAAAGGCCGCATTCATTTCGAAGCGCAGACGATTTAGGAAAGAGTAAATTAATGTCGGAGATATCTGGTTCGTGGAAACGTGGCTTTGCGGTAGCTGAAGCATCGAGTAGGTTGAGCAATGGTCCTCAGCGTGGCTATATGTTGGGCGCTGCATTGTATGCTGGTTCAAATTTACTTTCGGTTGGTTGTAATAATTGGTATAAGAGCAATCCGCTTTCGAAAGTGGGAAATTGGCAGGGAAACACACATGCTGAAATGGTTGCAATTCTGCGCCGTCGACATTTTGATCATAATCGAAATCTAACGCTATACGTTTCTCGTACTACGACCAATTCTCGTCAAACAAAGGATAAGCCCGGATGTTCTCGTCCGTGTAAGCTGTGCATGGGATTGATTAAGATTAGTGGAATTAAGCGAGTTCGATTTTATGATGAAGATGGCAATCCGGCGGAGATTAAACTGTGAGATTTCATGACAGACAAAAACGGCATTGAATTAAAAGTCGGGGATTGGGTTAAATTGACTCAGAGATGGGAAAATTTTTACCGATATAATCGTATTCAAAAATAACAGATACTTCCCGAATTTTCGGTGATACTATTAATTCATATGATGTTGCAATATTGGAATATAATCACACTGATTATTGGCGTAGTAGTGTTGAAATTGAATTTATTTCGGAAAATTACGTATTAATTTCACGCTTGGAGGAATAATTGTGAAAACTTTTTACAAAGACGATTATATTTTATACCACGATATACCGGGTCGTATTTTTAAAAATCACAATGATGGCTATCCTTTAATTATTTTGTTTGAAAATTTTTCAGCTTTTAAAGCTGGCCGTGGATTTTGTGTTAATGAAAAAGATTTGCAATTATTGAGTGAAGAAGAAATGGTTGTTTATCGATTGGGTGAATGAATAATGGTCGACAAAAATAATAATCACGTTGAGGTTAATGATTATATAATATTTTTGGATTTAAATCCGATCCCGGGAAAAATTAAGAAGATAGGTGAATGGTGGTGCGACAATATTTGGATAGTGGTATTTGAAGATTATTCTTATAGGAAGGCCGGCTCAATTTTTCCAGTTAAAGGTTCTCAAATTGCAAAACTTACTGAAGAAGAAATGGTTGCATATAGACTGGCAGAATAATTTTGGGAGAATATTATGATGGTTGATTTGTTTGGTAGAAAATTGCATAAAGGGAATTATATTATAATTTATGGTAGACTCGGAAAAATTATTGATATTTCACACGGAATTTTTGAAATTAAAAATTTTGATTCGGCAAATTTTAAATTGAATCAAAAAATTTATTATAAGACCGCTGCTATTCAAAAACTTTCAAAATCTGAAGCATTAATATATATGCTAGAAAAGGAGTAACAATGATTATTATTGGTTTCATTATTTTTTGGGTTGTATGTTCGATTATTACGTGGGGACTTTCCGTTAACGGATGGGCTCGTAGATTTCCGTATATGAATAATTTTAAAATATGTTTATGGTTGTCTATTATGGGTCCCATTTCGTTAATTTCGGAATTAATATCTTATGATATAATTTTTCCATTGAAATTTCAATGGAAATTATACAGTTATGAAAAACGATTTGAAATTTATAAAGAAACATATCCATTAATCGCAACGAGGGAAAATTTTGACAACTGTTATCGATAAGAACGGGAGGGAATTAAAGGGGTGATAAAGTTTTTTATTTGGATCCTTATGGTGTTCGTAGAGTCGGGGTAGTCATATTCCAGAACCTTATCATCTTGAATATAATATCGGGGTAGGTATTCAAAAACCTTATTATCGTCAATATATTAATATAAAACATTTATCTAAGAATGAACGGTGCTATTTAATTCGAACAAAAGTTGAATACGCGACAGAAGAAGAATTGATAGTTTGGAAATTGAGTGAATAATGGTTGACAAAAATAATAATCAATTGCATATAGGCGACATTGTAAAAATACAATTCGATCGTGAATTGTATTTTGGAAGAATTACGGACGAAGATATTAAATCCAAATTTTTTGAATGTCGATCAGATTTTATACCATTAGATTTTTTCAAGAATATACATTTAAAGGCATCTGAAATGGAACTGTCGTCTGAAGATGAATTAATTGCATATTTGTTGTCTTACTAAGGAAATTTATGAATAATGAACATATTTTTGTTGATCGAATTAATCGCCCTCTGTTTATTGGTGATTGGGTTGTTTTCTCTAATTGGGCAAATTCATTGGATATCGGTTACGTAGTACGATTTACGAAGAAAATGGTTGAACTAAAAAATGAAAAAGGGCAAACACAATCGTTAAAATATTTCAGCGCATTGTACAAAATGAATCCCGAAGATGCTTTAATTTTTAAACTAACACAGTGAAAATATGACAGATAAGAATGGAAACGAATTATTAATCGGTGATTATGTTTTATGGTGTAAAGATATGCGCCGTGGTGCCGTTGGTAAAATTAAATCGATTCGTAATGAATGTTGCATAATTAATCTATTTATTAATTCGGAAACAAAATTTGCAGAAAGATGGAAATTATCTTCTATTAAAAAATTATCTGATTTGGAGATTGGAACATTAAATGGTCGATAAAAACGGAGCAAAATTAAACATTGGCGATTGGGTTTATATACCATATTTCCCGGTGCCATGCTGTATTGATGCATTTTATGATAAAAGCGTTCATATTACCTCTGATTTATTGGGAACATTAATCGAATCCGGAAGAGTTATTAAAATTACCCAGGATGAAATAATGATTTGGAGATTATCGCAATGATCGATAAAAATGGGAATGAATTGGAAATTTTTGATTATGTTAGATTTAAATCGGAAATTTATCGAATTATTGGTTTTAATTTTCTAGATCTATATTTACAAGATGGTTACTTCAATAGATCAATTATTTCGACAAAAGTTGAGAAATTAAATAAGAATGAAGTATTGATTTATTTACTGGAGAAATGATGAAAGATTTTTTCGGAATAGAATTAAAAGTTGGAGATTGGGTATTAACTCCTGGTTATAAGGGTCAGGATTTGATATTATTAAAAGTCGATGCCATTTTAAAAACAAAAATTTTATTGATCACCGAAAATGATATTCGTTGGGGCGGAATTCAGAAGACCAGTAAAGTTGTAATTGTATCCGAGGAAAAAGCTATTTCTTATCTTATGGTTAAAAAATTGGAGCAATGAAAATGCTCGATAAAAATGGGACAGAATTAAAAGTTGGAGATTGGGTAATACACACAACAATATTTGGAACCGAATTGGGTCATATATACAGCATCGATACAACTAATAATTTTCTTATTGTTACCGTAAAAAATCGGAAAGAAAACTGGTGGTTGAAAGTAACGAAAATATTGGAAAAAGATATTTTCCAATGGTACCTTGAAAATTAATTGGAGTTAAAATGAGAGTATTGTTTGAAACATTATTTGGATCATCACTTTATGGAACCACGATGCCAACATCTGATCGTGATTATAAAAGAGTTGTATTGCCTGATTTAGATTTAATGCTGCTTGGAAAAGCACCGAAAAATTCAGTAAAACATAAAAATAAAAAATTAGGTGAAAAAAATGGTGTCGGGGATATTGATAGCGAAGATATTCCTTTATACATTTTTGCACGAGATTTCCTAGAAGGGCAAACATATGCCATAGAATTATGTTTTGCTGTTGAAGGGGTTGATGCCGAGCAGGCCATTTATGAAGGGAGTTTTTCGAAATTTTGCTCGGAATTACGAGAACATTTTTTAACTTCTAATATTAATGCAATGGCAGGATATGCAGTTAATCAGGCAAAAATTTATTCTGATAAAGGTGATCGATTAAATGCCGCCAGGGCAGTTAAAAGATTATATCAGAAATTTTCGTTATCTCATAGAATAATGGATCATGCAGCAGAATTTAAGAAACTGGCTGAAGAAATTGAAAATGATTATCCGGAATATTTTGGTATTTCAGAATATGCGGTTGATTCAACTGGTCAAACATTGAGACCCTGCACTAAATTATTAACAAAAATTTTACCGTTTACTAATACATTTTCGACTAGTTTAATTACGATTGATTCAATTATTTCAGATTTTGGATCTAGAGCGATTGCAGCTTCTATATCTAGTTCTGATTGGAAAGCAACGGCACATGCTGTTCGAATTATCAATGAAGGAATTACTTTATTGACAACTAAAAAATTAAGATTTCCATTGGATAAAGATTATGCTAATTATCTTAGATCGATTATTCGTGGAGAGCATGATATTGAAAAAATTCGGGACGAAATTGTTTCTGGTGTCGATAAATTGCAATCATTGGCTGATTCATCTGCCTTACCCAAATTGAGTACGGAATTAAAGAAGGATTTGGATGTATGGATGTTGCCTTGGCTTAGAAAATATTACAACCTAAAGTAATTTTAAGAAAGGATAATTATGTTTTGGATGTTTTACATTTATTCAGGATTATTTTTTGCAGCATTATTTTTAAATACTTTGGCGACTAACCCATTAAGTCGAGATCATTTCGATAAAATGCTTGATACTATTTCAACGAATGAATCTTATCGAAAGGTTATTACATTTTTCGCATGTCTTATTGTTTTTCTTACCTGGCCCAAAATGATGTTTGAAATGCTAAAAAATAATTTTTAGAGGGTAAAATGATTATTGATTCATTTTCAGAAGAATATGCTTTTTTGAGTAATTTTGCATATGTTCGGAGAGGTATCGTTCTACCATTTGATAGTTCAATATATCCATCGGTGGAACATGCCTATCAGGCAGCAAAAACTTTGAATATGACTCAACGAGTCGAAATATGTAATGCAAAGTCAGCAGGTATGGCAAAACGACTTGGAAAAAATGTTGTAATAAGACCCGACTGGGACAATATTAAAATCGATTTAATTACCGATCTATTATGTCAAAAATTTTCGAAAGAACCGTTTCGGTCAAAACTATTATCAACCGGAAATGCAACTTTAATAGAAGGTAATACTTGGGGGGATTGTTTTTGGGGAGTTTGCGACGGTATCGGTGAAAATAATCTTGGACAAATTTTAATGTTAATTCGGGAAGGTTTATCTGGACAATAATCATTTTTCATGCTATAATTTAATTAGATAGTGTATTGAAAGGGAAAATAATGTCAAATATTACGGCACCGAATTACGGAGTTTTGATTGGTCGGTTTCAAATTCCAGAGTTGCATGAAGGTCATATTGCTCTACTAGATGCGGTTGGAAATCTTCATCCTCGGGTTATTATTTTTGTTGGTTGCTTGCCAGGTGGCACGGCTCCGACAAAAAATGATCCATTGGATTTCGAAACCCGCCGTAAAATGATTCAGAATGCGTATCCAAATTATGAAGTTTATCCCATCCATAATCGGAAGACAGATGAATTGTGGAGTGCTGATCTTGACCGGTTAATTACCGAACGAGTTCCATATGGAAAAGCGACATTATATGGCAGTCGAGATTCCTTTCTTAAAAGTTATCATGGGCATCGAAAAGTTGTTGAATTAACATTGCCGGTATCTCCAAATATTTCCGCAGCAGACTTACGAAATGCGGCAACAAATGTTGTGATAGATAGTCCTTCCTTTCGAGCAGGTATTATTTACGCGACAAGAAATACATTCGACCGCGTAATCCCCACTGTTGATATTGCTATTATTCATCGAGGACTGTCTACACATGATCCCAATACAGATACATATCTTTCATCTGGTATTGAATTACTGCTAGCGAAACGATCTGACGAAAATGGGTGGAGATTCCCGGGTGGTCATGCAATGGGTAAGATGAAGCCGGAAAATGTTGGTTATGAAGATGACGCCAAAATGGAAAGTTACGAGGAAACATCTACTGCTCCGCAATCATTTAAATATATCGGAAGTACACAAATTGCCGATTGGAGATATAAGGATACTTCTGAAACAATAAAGACTATTTTCTTTTTGGGTGAAGTTCCCACGTTGGAAACAACCGGTGGAGATGATATTTCTTATACAAAATTTTTCCCATTAGAAGAGGTAACATTAGATATGTTTGAACCCGAACATAAGATCTTATATAAAATGTTAAAAAATTATTTATATAGTAATCGGAATATTAACAATAAATCAATTATCGATTCATATCCGGATGAAGGTTCTATTATTATGGAAATGAACGATCGCGCAGCGGAATTAACAGACTATAGTTCCGAATTACGTTATCCAAGAAGGTAAGATAAAATTGTAATGAATATTAATGAAATTATACATGCAAAAAGGACCTGGTCTGGAAAATATGGGCGAGATGCATTTAATTATACCTTTTTATTTGAGTCACCTGATGTCTTAGAATTTCCGACTTGGGAAATATTAAAGCACGATATAGAAGAAATAAAACAAATTGCGCATGACAAAATTAAACCATTAGAAAATAATATTTATAAATTAAAATTAACTAATTTAATTTATTTTTGGGTGGAAAATGATAATCATGAAATTATACTCGGGGTTTCCTTGGAAAGAAAACCACGGGGATATGCAATTATAATGTCGGGTAAATCAAAAAATTATAAAAGTAAACCTCCGTTCGCAAGTGATTTATATTTATTAATTCTTAAAGATCTTAAAAATGATGTAATTATCAGTGATAAAACCCTAAGTCAAACAGGATTTAATACATGGCATAGATTATTTAAACAGGGATGTAAATTGCTAGTTTATAATACCGATGAGCCGGGTAAATCGTTTTCTCGTATTAATTCAGAAGATGAACTTAAAAATTTCTATCATAAAGGTAAAGAATTTCAAAAGTGGAGATTTGTATTATCTGAATCATTAAAAACTCAGGCGGAAACATGGGCATCCTTTAGAATACGTTTGCATCGAGAAATTAATAATTTACCATTGGAAGAATAGAATAATGAAATATAGAGAAAAATCAAACGGCGATATAGTATATGAATATAGCTGGGACTTTTCCGAAAATAATGATGAAATTATTGTAAAGAATTGGGAAAATGTAATTATGCGTATCGGTATGGCTGAAGTAATTGATTCTATTAAGCCAGAATTTATAATGGGTCATATTTATAATAATATTCAACCGTGCGAATGGAATATCGGAACTTGGAAAGAATATTTTTCAGAAAAACTTGTGAAGAAATTGGAGCAATAAGATGTTAATCGATAAAAATTCGTTAGTATATAAAATTGTGAGTATGTGGGGTATTCAACATATTGATTATATTACCCCATTTTCTTTTTGGCTGCAATTAATTTTTTCTCCTATTATCTATTTGTATATGGGAGTTATGATTCTTGTTACATTAATTGCTGTTCCATTTATGCTTTTGGGTATTCGTATTAAAAATTGGCTTTGCAAAAAGTATAACAGCCACCAAAATAATTTCATACTTTCAAAAATTAATGAATGGTTTAATTCTTCGATCAAATTTAAGGACAAGGAAGAGTAGAATGAATGATGAAGATCAATTGAATGAAATATTGGAAAATAATCCTAATAAACGATTAAGCAGTAATAGTCGAAATGACTGTGACCCATCACCAGGTAAACGTCAAACAACCGATCGAGATTCAACAAATATAGAATTCCGACAATGGCAAATTGGAAAAAATGATACCTTCCGACCTGCCGGATTAACTCGAGAAAAATTGCCACCAGGCACATATTCTTTTGAGCGTGATGATTATGGACTTTATCTAAATAGAATTAAAATTATTACTGATTCATTAATTATGCTTCCGGATAATTCAAGTGAGCAGGTATTATCTGGTATGAGAACTTTTTGGAAAATGGAAGACCGATATCGTAATCATGGATTACTTTACAAGAGAGGTATTTTGCTTTGGGGCCCTCCTGGAAGCGGCAAAACAGCAACATTAACCTTACTAAGTAAAACATTGATCGAAAATAATGGTATTGTTAACTAGCAGTTTATACAACCATTAATGATAAATACAAATAATAGAAGGAGGTATTTATCATGGCAAAATATAGCAGTGCAAGGGAAGTAATTAAATTTTTGGGTATTTCCCCACAAAAATTGTATTATTGGCGAAAAACCAATCAAATTGACTTCATAAAAGTTGCAAATAAAATTTATTTGTATGATCTGACTAAGTTTAAAGGCGAAACAACTAAAAAGATTCATATTTTATATGCTCGGGTTTCAAATACCAAACAAGTGGATGATCTTAAACGACAAACCCAATTATTACACACATATGCCGCAGCAAACGGAATTATTCCAGATAAATCAATTGAAGATATTGGTTCGGGAATGAATGAAAATCGCGCTGGATTTATCCAGCTACTAGATCTAGTAGCAAATAATGAAGTAGACACTATATATGTGACATATAAAGATAGATTAGTTCGATTTGGATTTGAATCATTTCAGCAATTATTCAATAAAATGAATGTTAAAATTGTTGTTATTAATGCAACTGCGGAAGAAGATTTTCAATCAGAACTTACCCAAGATTTAATTTCTATTATTCATTATTTCAGTATGAAAATGTATAGCAATAGAAGGAAACAACTAAAAACAATCACTAAAGAGCTGCTTTCTGCGGATATATATAAATAAAAATATGCAGAAGACACTAAAATTAAATGCCGAGTTACCAATAATTCCATTTCACAGGGAATATTCATCGGCATTTAGATTTGCATTCAAAAGAATTACAGATAATTATACCCAAAAAGAAGTTCGATCATTTCTAAAAGACAAATTCCCTAATTTGGGTTCATATCTGCAACATATGGCTGTTTTAGATGCCGTACAAGAATTTAACATTTATAAATCCAAGAAACGAGATTATAAAATTGTTTGGGGGTGGAAGAAAGAACTTTGAAAAACGAAGTGCAAATAAAATATCGTCTGATCAATGGAAGGAATTAAGAAATAGGCCGGTTAAAATACAGGGTGAATCCAATCAAAAATCAAATCGAATGTTTGATTTTTCAAAATTATCAGATAATATTTTAATTTTTAAACCCAGTAAAAATATTCATCAAGAAATACCATTCAAAATAAGTAAAAATCAGAGAAAAGAAATAACTTATTTATTAGATAAAATCGGTCAGATTCCGATTCAAGTTTTACTTAAAAAGAATCAAATTTGTCTAACTTATGAACAAGAAAAAGTATTCATAGAACAACCGATAGCAAATCGAATACTTGGAATTGATATGAATCCAAATAATATTGGCATTTCAATTACCGATTCGGGTAAAGACGTATTTCATGAAGTGTTTAAATTTACTGATCGGACTCGTAAAAATAAAAACAAACGAAATCACGAAACCAAAGAAATTGCATGTCGAATTATTAAACTTGCCATACATTTTCACGTGTCAATGGTTGTTCTTGAAGAACTTAAAATGGGCGCAAAAGATGCAAAGAAAGGCCGTAGTTTCAATCGGCTAGTAAACAACGAGTGGAACCGAAATTTGTTTCAATGGCAAATAAGAAAATTATCAGATAAATTCGGCATCGAATGTAAATTAGTTAATTGCGCATATAGTTCAACTATTGGAAATATTTTATTCAGAAATTTACCAGATCCATGTGCCGCGGCAAAAGAAATAGCCCGTAGAGGCCCCAACAAATACGTTAAAAGTTTGTGTATGTATCCAAATACCAATTTAAGTAAAGTTCGCGTTCTAAACCAATGGAAGGAAGCGGAAGCCGCGGGACTTTTACTTGTGAAAATATTGGAGGACTCTTGTTCTTCAATTGCTTCAAAATGGGTAGAAATACATAATGCAATAAAGAAGTCCGGAATAAAGTACCGGGTTCCATTAGATTCAATCAGGTCTAATGTCTTTAGATTTAATTCAATAAAATCAGGAATATTTGAACATATAATTGTTTAATATTCGTTGTACTGTTTTTATTGGGAAAGTTACTTTATCATGTGTAATAATCCTTCCATGACATCTGATGGATTGTCAGCGTTACGCAGGATTGAACCCGATCGAAGAATTATTTGTATTCTCGAGGATATTGATGAAATTATTTCTCGTTATGGTGAACACGAATTATTAGCATTATTAGACGGTGAAAATCAAGTAGAGAATATCGTTATGGTTGCCACGACAAATTATCCAGACCGTTTGGGTGCTCGAATTATTAATCGACCTTCACGATTTGATGAACGTATTTTGGTCGGAATGCCAACCGCCGCCGCCCGTGAAATGTATTTGCAAACGGTTGCTCCTGAATTGTCAAAGAAAGAACTTAAACAATGGGTAGTTGATACCGATCAATTAAGCATTGCACATCTAAGAGAATTATCTGCTGCTGTTTTGTGCCTCGAACAACCGTATAATATTGTTTTAAATAGGCTTCGAAGCATGAAAAACAAGCCGCGTACACAAGACGGTATCGGAACTTCGGTCGGTTTTGACCGAAATTAATTCTTGCTTTAATAACGGAAATAGTATATAATCGTAATATAATTGAAAGGAATATAATGCCACAACCACTCGTAATTAATCCGCTTCTTGATGACGATTCCTACAAAAAAACCCACCCCGCGATGCTCCCACATACTCTTTCACAAGCAATGAATTATTATTGCAATCGAGGAGGTATTTATAGCGAAGCCGTATTTTTTGGATTGCAATATCAATTAATGGCCGAATTTGAAGGCAAATTCTTCACTCAGGAAAATCTTGACGAAGCATATGCTGACAGTCAGGTCCATTTTTATGATGGATTCCCATACCCTAAGGCACAATGGCAATATATTCTTGACAAATATGATGGGAGACTTCCGATTGAAATTCGTGCAATCAAGGAAGGACGCCCATTTAATATTTCCAATAACGGCGTTAATAATGTTGTTTTCACGGTTGAAAGTACCGATGAAAATTGTGCATGGCTGCCCGGATGGTGTGAAACTCGATTCATGCGTAATTGGTACGGGAGTATCGTTGCTACGCAGAGTCGGGAAGTTAAAAAGTTAGCCAAGGAATATCTTACTATTACATCCGAATCTTATGATGGCTTACCGTTCATGTTGCATGATTTTGGTGGGCGAGCGGTATCTTGTGGAACACAGGCAGCTATTGGCGGAGCTGCGCATCTTATTAATTTTAAGGGAACAGATACCGGAATTGCAATGAGTTTGCTGCATCAATATTATGATGCTCCTCGCGTATCAGCTTATAGTGTTCCTGCTAGTGAGCATTTTGTAATGACGATGGAAGGTCCTAACGGCGAACGAAATGTTGTTAGTCGAATTTTGGGAGTTTATAAAGATGCGCCGGTTGTAAGTATGGTTATTGATAGTTACGATGATGAATATTTCGTTCGAGAAATTATGGGTGGAACTTTCCGTGATCAAATTCTTCATGGTAAAACAAAAGTTGTTGCCCGTCCAGATTCAGGAGATCCATCAATCAAGGTTCCAATTTTACTCGACATCTTGGCTGAAAAATTTGGCTATACCGTCAATAGTAAAGGTTTTAAAGTTCTTAGCCCTTGTGTTGGATTACTTTGGGGCGATGGTATGGATATTTTTAGCATTCGCAAATTATATGAAACACTGAGGTTATCTGGTTGGAGTGTGGAAAATGTTATCGTGGGTATGGGCGGTGGACTTCTGCAAAAAGTAAACAGAGATTCAATGAAATCGGCAATGAAATTCTGTAATATTCGACTCAATGATGTAGATACTCCGGTATTTAAGCAGCCAAAGGGAGATCCAACAAAGGCATCATTCAAAGGTCGGCCAGTATTAATTTATTCTGAAAGTACCGGTTTGTTTAGCACAGTGCAGGATGAATCTGGAAATGGTGTATATGGAGATCAATTAGAATTGGTCTTTCGTAATGGGAAAGTTATTCGCCACCAGACTCTTGATGAAATTCGTTCACTTGCTGA
>Ga0302280_1000660_pt1 | contig 30527 bp, 39 predicted proteins | sample III_Fen_E1_1_FD_198771 | JGI IMG/M metagenome (GOLD analysis project Ga0302280, IMG submission 198771) | Peat permafrost microbial communities from Stordalen Mire near Abisko, Sweden - III_Fen_E1_1 | ecosystem: Environmental > Terrestrial > Soil > Wetlands > Permafrost | place: Sweden: Abisko... | reverse complement strand
ACCATGGGATTGGGGTAGTTTAAGTGATAATCCAAACATTACTTTTGATATTGTGAAAGATAACATTGACAAACCATGGGATTGGAATAGTTTAAGTAATAATAAATTTGGTTATGATGAAAGGATATATTTTATTAAATTAAAAAAAATTAGAGATAAAGTTAAAACATGGAAAATTAATAGGTATAAATTAACATTATTAATTAAAACAAATGCTTTTTGTGAATGGTATTATCATCCCGATAATATAGGCGGTATAATAGCTAAAAGAAGGTTAACCAATTTATTTAAAAAATAAAGTATATATACAACCAAAAGAAAAAGAACTATCATCAATGTTTTATATTTATCGATTATATTTATACTTTTTCATAAGGTGCTTCTATGGATTCGAAAACATCATTAGTTGTATCTAATAAAATCTTATTATCTTTTGTTAAAATTGTATTTTCTTTATTTATTTCAACATCATAGTTTTCAATTGATCCAATACCTCTCCAAGATTTAACTTTTGGTTTATTTCCCCGTTTAGGAGGTCCATCCATGTTTAATGATTCTATTCTTATAGCACTAAAATAAGGTGCTATAGAGTGGATTAAATAAATTTCAGGAATTCCTTCTGCATGTTGTTTTAGTTTATATTCAAAATACTTACAATCTTCGCTAACTCTGCATGTTGTTGTAACTATTTTACCTTTCATTAACCATTGTCCCTTCGTTATTACGTCTGTTTCAGTATTCCAAAAATATAATCTATAACCTCTATAGAATTTACTAAGAATAATAGCATTTGTTTTACCAAAATAAAAATATAATTTGTTTGTCATGTTTTACGATATGTTTATTTTTATAAATTTGTTTAGAATTTATTCAATTATTTTTAATTGAATAAATTTAATTTTATATTAATTTTATTAAATGAACAAACCAAAAAAATCTATGTATAATGTAACTATACCTAAAATACAATTTATTAAAGAACATGTTCAAAAAAAAAGTATAAACAATCAGAAATTGATTCTTTTTTTAAAAAAGAAGATGTGAAGGAAAATAACATAGGCATTAAACAAAGTGAAACACCAAATTATAAACAATCAACCATCGAATCATTTCTTTTGAAAAAGAAGAAACCAATAAAAGTTAAAACAACACCGGTCTCATTAACATCTCCGCTTCCAGAAAGCATCATAAATCTTTTAAAACCACACAATTTAACAAGATGTGTTGATCCACATGATTTAGAAGATGTTAATTGGTCTCCAACTACCACTTTACGACGATGCAATATGAAAGTAGATTAAAATTATTTATAAAAAAGCAGTACATTTTTGTGATTTAGCCCGTAGGCAAGCGAAGCAAGGAATCAAAGCAGTAAAAAATAAAATTGATTAATAAATTAATTAAAATTATTAATTTATCATTATGTCTAATTCATTAATTAAATTAATCCAAGCTTACCATGATAAGCCATGGGATTGGAAATTGTTAAGTAGTAATCCAAACATTACTTTTGATATTATAAAAGATTATCCTGACAAGCCATGGAATTGGTATAGTTTAATTTATAATCAAAACATCACTTTTAATGTTATGAATTCTTATCCTGATAAGCCATGGAATTGGTATACTTTAAGCCATAATCCAAATACTACTTTTCATATTGTAAATGCTTACCCTGATAAGCCATGGGATTGGTGTGGTTTAAGTTGTAACCCAAACATTACTTTTGATATTATAAAAACCTATCCCGACAAACCATGGAATTGGTATTGTTTAAGTTATAATCAAAACATTACTTTTAATATTGTAAAAGCTTATCCTGATAAGCCGTGGGATTGGGGTGGTTTAAGTAGTAATCCAAACATTACTTTTGATATTGTGAATGATTACCCTAATAAACCATGGAATTGGTATGGTTTAAGTAGTAATCCAAACATTACTTTTTATATTATGAAAGCTTACCATAACAAGCCATGGGGTTGGAGTGGTTTAAGTCGTAATCCAAAGATCACTTTTAATATTGTAAAAGCTTACCCTGATAAGCCATGGGATTGGTCTGGTTTAAGTTATAATCCAAACATTACTTTTGATATTGTAAAGGATAACTCTGACAAGCCATGGGATTGGGGTTGTTTAAGTTATAATCCAAACATTACTTTTGGTATTGTGAAAGATTACCTTGATAAACCATGGGATTGGGGTTGTTTAAGTCGTAATCCAAACATTACTTTTGATATTGTAAAAGATAACCCTGATAAGCCATGGGATTGGAGTTTTTTAAGTTATAATCCAAATATTACTTTTGATATTGTGAAAGCTTATCCTGAAAAGCCGTGGGATTGGGGTGGGTTAAGTAATAATTCAAACATTACTTTAGATATCGTGAAATATAATCTTGATAAGCCATGGAATTGGTATGCTTTAAGTCGTAATCCAAACATTACTTTTGATATTGTGAATGATTATCCTGATAAGCCGTGGGATTGGTTTGGTTTAAGTCATAATCCAAACATTACTTTTGATAATATAAAAGCCTATTCTAGTAAGCCATGGAATTGGTCTGGTTTAAGCGAGAATAAATTTTCTTATGATGAAAGGATACATTTTATTAAATTAAAAAAAATCAGAGCTAAAGTTAAAACATGGAAAATTAATAGGTATAAGTTAACATTATTAATTAAAACAAAAACTTTTTGTGAATGGTATTATCATCCCGATAATATTGGTGGAGTAATAGCTAAAAGAAGGTTAACTAATTTATTTTAACCAGTAACCCATAGTCCATAGGATACGCGAAGCAGAGCAACCAAGGTTACCAAGCAATAAGGGTTTTAATTATTCAGACAATAAACCCGTTTAAAATCCTTCTTCGTGGTACATAGAAGGAGGATCATCAACATTTTTATAAATAAATAATGCAGTACTACCAAAAGTATATTTACAAGTCCATCCAAGATCTGTTAATTCTTCTATAATTTTTTTAAGATATCCATCCATCTTTTTAATTTTGTTTTTTAGGTATGTCTTTCGCCATTTATCTATCTCGAAATAATCATTTTCATCCTTTCTTTCTAATATTAACGTAACAATAGCATTACGTAATTTTGATAAATTATATTGATCAAATTCTTGTGAAATATCATTTCCAGCTTTCATAAAGTCTGGAAACTTATCCAGAACAATTATATTATTTGTTGGGATAAGTAACGAAGATTTTAAAATTGCAAAATCGATAGACATCTTTTTCATTCATAATAATTATTTTTTAGATAATAATAAATAATTATTATGAATGAAAAATATTTATTAGTGTTATTATTCTTTCTTATTTTTTTAATTATAATAGTATTAATTTTTTTAATAAAATCTTTCAGTGGTGACAGCAAAGAAAAATTTGATAAGTTTAAAAAATATCTTACTAATTTAAATATATATAATTTAGTATCAAACAAAAAATGCATAATCTCTTACCCAATATATTATATAAACATGGATAGAAATCCTGAAAGAAAAATATACATTGAAAAACAATTAAATAAAATAACATCAAATTACAAACGTATAAGAGGTATAAATGGCTTTAATATAATAGATATTGGTAGAGGTATTGTTGATAATATTTCATACATAAATGATTACAATATATCTAAAAGCGAACTTGGATGTACTCTTAGTCATCTACTAGCAATAAAAACATCATATGATAATAGAGATGAAATATCATTAATTATAGAAGACGATGCATTATTATCTACATGTTCTTTGCATGATACATTAGAAAATATAGTTAGTAAAGCTCCAGAAGATTTTGATATAATACAATTATTTTCTAATATAGAAAATTCTATGGTAATGGAAAATGATGGAGATACAATAAAATATGAGTTTGAAAAAAGAAATAGTTTGTTATCACAACATTCAGGAATGGTTGCATATATAATAAAAAGAAAAGGTATGGAAAAAATATTAAATACTGTTGGATACCCATTTAAAATAAGTCCAACAGCAAATAATAAAAACATTGATGATATAATATCAACAACAAATCCGTACAAACAAAAAATAATCACAACAAAAAAGCCTAGTTTTTTTAATTGGCCATATAGTGGTGTATCAGATGTATTTATATTAGATTTGGTTAATACTTATGCAATAACACCTTTAGTTTTTTTAATAAATAACACAGACCTAGAAAGTACTATACATAAAGATCATATGGATGGTCATATAACAATTGCGTTGGATGGAATAAAAAATTTTAAAAAAATATCTGATGAAGAGATTACAAGGATTGTAAATAATTTATGAATATGAAATTTAGGTTAGTTTTAGGATAAGAGAAGCAGAAAGACATACCTAAAAAACTAAAATTTGTAAGTTTACTTCGTTCAATTGATTTTCTATTGCACGAAGTAAACTTACAAATTTTAAAATATATTTATGATTAGAAATTATTTTATTATAGTATTTATATTTTTATATGTAAGATATGCCAATATTCCTATAAATATTATCAATAATATATTTAATATTTCTCTAATATATAAATTATTAGGATGATAATATCCATATTTTTTAAATAATGGCCATATCATTATTCGAAGATATGCTTCATCAAAACCAAACCACGGCTCGCAATATTCATTAATATCATCTTGTATATTTTCCAACTCTTTAATTTTCTTAACTTTTGGATTATAACCCCACGATCCTGCATCTAATGGTATTATAGAAGAATATGATGATAGTGTTATAAATGGTTTTGTTCTTTTTTTAACCCATATTTTTATATAATCAGCTCTATTTTTTGTAATAGTATTATCAGCATCACATGATATAAATGGTAAATCTTCACCAGCTGGAAAAAATCTCCATAATGCTCCTTCATAACCTATAGATTTAGCATTCATAATATATATTTCAAGATTGGATTTTATCATTGTTTGAAATTTATTTAACATAGTTTGAGGTATATCACTACCAACATATATACGTGTTATCCATTCAGGTAAATATTGCGTGATAAGTTCTATATTTTTTAATAAATTTTTATAATAATTATCATATTTACCAAAAAAAGAAAAGCTAACAACTCCTTCAAAATTTGAAGAAAAATTGCTGGTATTATTTAAACCTAATGCCAATTCATCAGCATTAGATACAGTAGACAATATTTTATCTACTTTATATGATAATTTACCAAATGCGCATTTTTGTATAGGCAACATGCGACGAAGAACATTTCTATTTGATGCAAAATTATATGTATACAACATAAGTATTATGATTATTATTAAAAATAGATAGATATATAAGGCTAAATAATATGGTAACTTAAATTTATTTAAAATAATATTCATTTATTTAATTTTGAAATAAATAAATTGTTATATGAATAAAATAATTTATATTATAATCTTTTTATTAGCTATCATAATTTTTATTTTCGTTAACTCAAAATTCAAAACACCATTAAAAAATAAATATATAACCTTCACACTTTCTAATAATTCAGTTGATAATAAGAACACTTTTTCTACAACAAAAAAGGTAAGTACATATAATGGAAAAGATTTATGTATAGCTGGCATGAGACATGTTCAACAATGTCTAAAACATATTATTTATATTGCTAATAAAACAAATAGATGTGCTGTTTTACCACCACCTTGGTTATTTTTAGCTAGTTATCATAATAATAATATAGAAATAGATAAAAACATATCATGGAATAGATACTTTGATTTTTCTGATGAAGAGAATATTGGTTTTATTTCTAAAAAAGATAGCGAAATCATACATCTTTATAATCCTAGAGGAAAAGTGATATCAAAATCTAATTTAAATATAAAAAATATAAAACCTAACTCAGATATAGATCCAGAAATTGATGTGGTAGTTGTTACGTATTTTGATGATGCTGATAATAATATTAAAATATATGATTGTCATGCAAATGATAATCTTAAATTTTTTAATTATAAATTCAAACCAAGTGAATTGGTAAAAAATATTAGTAAACGAGTGAGAAATAAATTTAATAATAATTTTAATACTATCCATATCAGGTCTGGTGATTTGAAAAAAGAAAATTTAAAATATATAAGTAAAGAATATATTTTAGATTTTTTTAATAAACACAACATAAGTAAAACAAAGCCAATAATATTATTTACTAATGAAAAAAATATTTCAGAATATCAAAATCTGAAAGAACAATATAATATTATTTTTGATATAGATATAGAGGAATTAATGCATATAAGAGATACATTACAAGATAATTTTTTACTTTATGAAGTGTCGAATGATATTTGTAGGTATGCAAAAATAAATATATGCACATCTTCACAAAAATTAGGAAAATGTAATTTATTTCTTAAAACTATAACATAAAGATTTAAAAAAGAAATTAAAATGAATAATTTAATATCATCATTTATAATACTTTTAGGTATATTATTAATGATATTTTCATTAAATCTAAAAAATATAATACCTAAAAGCATAGCAGCTATTATTCTTATTTTTATAGCAATGATATCTTTCTTTTTAGAAAGTCGTTACTTCACATCTTTAGAATATGACGGAGCTGATAAGAATAAAATAGTGAGAATAGATTCTGAAAAATTTAAAAAAAATCCTTATAAAGAACTTAAGAGATATATTGAAGACGCTTCTTATTATAATAACATGTGGAGAATATCAGCAATGTCATCATCGTTGATATGTATTTTAGCATTAGTACTATTAGATATATCAACTATATATTTAATACCAATATGGTTATCTATATTTACTATTAATTCACAAATATGGAATATTAAAAATCATCATTGTTATAATTTTATTTTTAAAAGCTTATCTCACGCATTAGATCATTTAATTAAAAATAAAACATGTAATAATTACACCCAGATAAGTCATCGAACAAATCATTAAATAATCATTTATGTATTTTTATGTATAAAAATATTAATGCTATTGTAAAAGATATTAAAAAATTTAATATAACCTTATTGCTATTGTAATAAAGTTCTAAAAAAAGAAATACGAAGATAGTTGAGATCATTAATTCTTTTATAGGTATATTAATATGATACGCGTACTTTGTTAATAAATCAAAACAAAGTTCTTTAATTTGATCAAACATTGGATTATGCATATGATACAAAACTCCGGTAGTTATATCACTTAAAGAACCTCTTTGACGAAATAATGTTGGATAATAAGCATAAGAATTATTGTTATTATTATAGCACATATCAATCGGAGTATCGTTATATTTAACATCTTTTATTTTTTTCATAAATCTTCTATGTATCACATAAGCATGCCAGCATGAACTATGAAGATTTATAATATTTGAATTATATGTTTTTTTTGTTTTATATTGCCATATCATTGGTGTTGATCCCAAGAAAAAAAAATCCCATTTATTTTTTTTCATAAAATTGATGCATTCATGCAATCGTTTTTTACTAAACCCATCAGTATCTATAACATCATCTTCAAAAATCAAACAAGTTTCATCTCCTTTATCATAAGATTTTTTTATTATATTTATATGCGATTCAAAGCAACCCTGTGTACTGTTTTTATGTTTAGAGGGTTGGTAATACGTTACAGGTATTTTTAACTTATTAAAAACTTCTTGTGATTGTATGTATCTATCATGTCTTGAAATTAAATTTATACATTTTATAGAACCAAAAAAATTCCAATCTGAATAAGATAAAGACATTTTATTAAAATAAATAATATATTAAATAATTATTTTATCTTTTCTTTTTAAAACATATTATTAAAATAGCTTTATCTAGTATAGAATTTAGGTTAATACATCTTAATAAATCCATATTTAAATAGTTTTCTTTTTATCTTTTTTCTTTAATTTGTTACTTATTTTTTCTTCAAAAGATGCAAAAGATCCTGCTATAACATTTACACTTACACCTCCAATAATATTTTCGAGCAATGTACTGAATTTATCGAGATTCAATAAAATTATTAAACAAATTATTGATATCAATATAAAGATAATCACTGTACACAGATAATCACCGTATATATACATATCAATCATATCTTTTATTAAATAAAATAATATAAATATTTATTTACATCTTTGATAAATGATAATAGTTGGTTCACTAACAACATTACCAAAACGTTTACTTCATATTCGTAAAACATTAATATCTATACAAAATCAAAACCTATTATTTGACAATGTTTATCTGAATATTCCATACAAAACAATAAAAGGAGAAGAATATATTATACCAAGTGATTTGTTATTAAACTTTGACAGAATTATTATAAACAGATGTGATGATCAAGGATCTGTAACAAAATTGTTACCAACATTATTATTAGAAACTGATCCAGAAACAATTATAATAACCTTTGATGATGATATGATCTATGACAAAGATTTAGTCAAAAATTTAGTAGGTGGTATACAAAAACATAAAGACTCTTGTATAGGTACTAGAGGATGGATTGTTGGAACATTTCCTTTTCTATATCAATCGGTATCAGATCAAGAAAAAGAAGTTGATTGGCTAGAAGGTAAAACAGGTATTGCTTACAAGAGAAAATTTTTTGGTAATATACCTACAATGTTTACGCAACAATTTATGAATAAAGAGTTGAATAATGTATTAAAAAAATATGAAGATCTTATGAATAAAGAATTTTTAAACATGATGATCATATTTTTGTATATATTATGGCAAAAGCTGGTATAAAAAGAATTGTGGTTTGTTGTAGATCTAAATTACAAGAAAGAGATAATGTAAAAACTGTCGATAGTATATCAGGAGATTCTATAAATTACCTTAATGATGTAAGTAATATTGTATCAGTGATGAAAAAAGATGGTGTGTATAATACCAAAGCAGATATAATGTCTACATATGGTTTTAAATATATTATGGTATATGTGAAGATATATTTATGGTGGTAATATTTATTATTTTCTATAAAAAATGTATAAAATAAAAATTAATAATACTTTTAATAAATGTCTAATAATGTTTTTTTAAAGTTATTAACAACACCAAGCACAGGTTATAGTAGTGGTATTCTATCAGGTTTAGGAAAAGGTTTAAATTTTCCTATAGTTTCTGTTTTAAGTCCTTCTTTAATACTTCCTAACACTACATCACCTATTTGTGCTGTTATTGATATATGCCTTAATTCTACTACCAATAATATATATTTTATGCAAGGAGGTGGAATTTATTTTAGTCCTCCTTTCAATGGTTCTTCACCACCTGTTTCTAATTATAATAAACCATCACAATTATTGCCTATCCAACCTACACTTCCACCTCTTACAAATTCTTTAAAAAATTTCGGTGGTTTTAACACAGTTGGGCAATATTGGATAAGCAGTGATAGTTTATTTTTATTATATAGATATATAACATCAACTGCAACTACTGCTGGTGGTTATTATATATTATATAATGTAGTTAATTCACCATATTGGGGTGAACTTAGCCTTGGGGATTATAATTCAACAATTACTAATTATTGCTCTGTTATTAATAATATAGATATTAAAAATTGTAGTAAATATATAACAATTCCGCCTACCGCCCCACCTACAACTACCCCTAAGATTGTCAGCACTACCGCTCTTCCTACAACTACTCCTAATAGTGTTAGCACCACTTCAAATATGAATACAACTCCTAATAGTGTAAGCACTACCACCCCTCCTACCCCTAATAGTGTCAGCACCACTGCAAATATGAATACAACTCCTAATAGTGTCAGTACTACTGCCCCTCCTACAACTACCCTTAATAGTGTCACTACTACTGCAAATATCACCACACCTAATAGTGTTGTTAATACAACCCCTGATATAAATAATTCCACAACATCTAATATAAGTTCCACCCAAAATATAAATACTTTTATACCATCAACAACATCTTCTATAAGTACTACGTCAGTCCCATCTATTACCACATCAAAAATTATATTATTTTTACATACCAATGCTATAGCTGTGTCGCTAGGTGTTGTTATTGTGATATTATTAATTTTTATAATGATGAAAAAAAAGTAGTTACTTTTTAATTTTACTGTATAACATTGAGAAATAATTTATTTATTAAAATAATTATATGTAATTTTAATAAATGTCAGCAGGTCTTACTAATGTTTTTTTAAAGTTATTAACAACACCTAGTATAGGTTATAGTGGTAATCTATTAGGTTTAGGAAAAGGTTTAAATTTCCCTATAGTTTCTGTTTTAAGTCCTACTGCTATATCTCCTACAGGAGCCACAATATCTAATGGTCTTTGTACAACAATAGATTTATGTTTAAATTCTTCTGCAACTAGTCTTATATATTTTATGCAAGGAGGTGGAATTTATTTTAGTTCATCTTTATATACTTCTTTGAATAGACCATCACCATTGTTAACTAAAAATACAACATCCACAACCCCTACTCCAACCCCTACTCCTACAACTTTTACAAATTCTTTAAAAAATTCAATAATTGGTTCTAATATAGTTGGGCAGTATTGGATAAGTAGTGATGGTTTATTTTTATTATATAGATATTCTGCACCTAGTACAAATCCAACAAGACCATCTGGATATTATATATTATATAACGCAATTGGGAATATTAATAATTCACAAACATTATTACCAAATTATTGTGCAATTATTAATAATATTGATACAAAATGCAGTTCATATATAACAATTCCTCCTACAACTACACCAAATAGTGTTGCGAGTACTCCAGGAAGTGTCAACACAACCCCAAGTGGTGTTGCTAGCACTCCTGGTGGTGTTAATACAACCCCAAATAGTGTTGCTAGCACTCCTGGTGGTGTCAACACAACCCCAAATAATATCACAACTCCCAATAGCGTCAACACAACTCCCAATAGGGTTAACACAACGCCAAATAGTGTTGCTAGTACTCCTGGTAGTGTCAACACAACCCCAAATAATGTTAATACTACCCCAAATAGTGTTGCTAGTACTCCTGGTAGTGTTAATACAACCCCAAATAATGTTAATACTACCCCAAATAGTGTTGCTAGTACTCCTGGTAGTGTCAACACAACCCCAAATAATGTTAATACAACCCCAAATAGTGTTACTAGTACTCCTGGTAGTGTCAACACAACCCCAAATAATGTTAATACTACCCCAAATAGTGTTGCTAGTACTCCTGGTAGTGTCAACACAACCCCAAATAATGTTAATACTACCCCAAATAGTGTTAATACTACCCCAAATAGTGTTGCTAGTACTCTTGGTAGTGTCAACACAACCCCAAATAATGTTACTACTACCCCAAATAATGTTACTACTACCCCAAATAATGTTACTAGTACTCCTGGTAGTGTCAACACAACCCCAAATAATGTTAATACTACCACAAACAATGTTGCTAGTACTCCTGGTAGTGTCAACACAACCCCAAGTGTTAATATCACACCAAATATTATATCATCCGCTACATCACAAGCAATTATATTTTTTCAAGCTCATATGGTTGAGATTATACTTTCTTTTTTTATACTATTTTTATTAGCTGTGTTTATACTAAAGAAATAAATATTTTCTTAAGCTTTTCAGCATATTGAATAATAATTGATTTAATAAATATTTTTAAAAAATATTTATTAAATTTTATAATGTCAACCAAAAAAGATAATAAAATTACTTCGTCTTATGAAAATTATGAAGATAATGATGAATTGTTACAAGAGTTACAGTAAACCGCAAAAAAGTATCCACCAAACCTAATTTTTTTTATGCATATAAAATAAAAATATGGTTCTTAATGATATAATTAAATACGAAATTATAATAAGATGTAAATGGCTGGTCTATGCAAAAAATAGCAGATGGATTAAATATTTCTAAAAAAACTGTAATTAGATGGATTAAAAGATATAAAGAAACTGAAAATATACAAAGATAAGAAGGATCTGGTAGACCAAGAATAACAACTAATGATGAAGATAAAAATTATAAATGTTGTACAATAAACCACGAAAAAAGGTATCTAACAAACCTAATTTTTAACGTTTAAAAGTTACTGTGTTTAAAAATATTTATATAAACTAAAAAAATAATTGATTTTAATTTAAACATTCATTTATTTTAAGAAAATATAAAAATTACAACTGAACAATATAAATGCCTAAAAATCTCTTTAGAGACTTTTATTAAAAAAGATCTATCATTAGATTCTAAACAAAATATTCTTACTATTATTAATGATGCTGTTAATAGAACTACTAGTATTACAACAAAAGCTTATCTTTTATTACGTTTATGGATATTAGAAAAATATCATACTAATAAAGATATCCCAATAATAACTGAAACAACTATCACAACCGCTATGAAATCTTTTTTAAAACCATCACGTGGTGGCCCAAAAATAAAAAATAACGATTTGTTATTAGAATTCATACAATTAAAAAAATCTTTAAATTTTTCTGAAGAGGATAATGCTGATTTAAGTATTATTTTAGCATATTATGCTACAACTATGCTTATCGCTATAGAAAATAATATAAAATTACATTTTGGTGAATATGTTAGACGTTATGTTAATTCTTATTTTTACAATCTACATAAAGATGATTTTAACAATCCAAACAATATTTCTAAAATAAATGCTGTTAATAAAAAAATATTTAATTCTGAATTAAATATATTAAAAAAAGATATTCTTAACAATACCACACTATGTGACAAAAAATATCATAATTGGTTAAAAGAAAACAGATTTAAAATAGTTCCTGAAATATGTGATGAAATAAGTTATATTTATGAAAGCCATTCTAATCCTCAAAAATATTTAAAATATATGATTTTTATGAATACCGAACTAGAAAAAATAGAAGGTAAAATGTTTCAATTTTTTCCTTTACAAACACAAATTATACCTAAACATATTCAAATAGATACCATCTCTCTGATACGATTATTTATTCCTTACAAAGATCAAAAATATTTTATAGATGATTTAGATCTTCATAAAGAAGAATTATGGAAACAGTTTTTTAATCTAAAAATATATTCTAAAAAATATTCAAAGCGTTCTAGTACTAAAGTATATTCTAACAAATATCCTATAAATTATTTTTTTGATTATACTATTATAACTGACGGGTTTTCCACTTCTTTAAGATTTATACATAAAGATTTTTTAAAACAACAAGAAACTAAAAAAATGAATTTGAGAAAAGGTAGAATGGAGTTAAATGGTTTGAGTAAAGAAGAAAAAGATATTAAGAGAGAAGAAAAGAAAAAAAAGAGACAAGAGAAAGAAAAGGCATATAAAAAACTAAGATTAGAAGCTCTTAAAGCAAAAAAAGAAGAGGAAAAAAATGAATTATCAGAAAAACAAGAATTTGATTATATTGACGATGATCATATTTCTAACGATGATTTAGAAGGTCCTCATGCTTTTATAGATCCCGGTAAATATAATTTATTTACTATGATGAATGATGAAGAAGTGTTTTTTACTTATACTAATCGTAAGAGATTAATAGAAACAAAAAGATTAAAATACCAACGTTTAATAAAAAATTTTAGAGATAAATTGAAAATAACAGATATAGAAAAAGAACTATCACTTTACAATGCAAAAACATGTAATTTAGAAAAATTTAAAAAATATGTAATAAAAAAATTAGAAATTAACGAACAATTATATGATTTATACCAAGAAAAAAAATTTAGACAATATAAATTTTATGCTTATATTAACAGAACAAGATCAGAAGATAATTTGTTAAACACAATAGAAAAAATATATTCCAAAGATGGAATAAAACCTATCATAATAATAGGAGATTGGAGTATAGGTAAACAAATGAGAAGTATTATATCAACACCAAATATAGCATTAAAAAGAAAATTAAAAGAACGATTTAAGGTCTATAATATAGATGAGTTTAGAACGTCATGTTTACATTATAAAACAGAAAAAAAATGTAAAAATTTATATCTTAAAGATTTAAAGGGCGTGTCTCGAAAAAAGCATTCAATCCTAACATTTAAAATGGAAAATAAACGGACAGGATGTATAAATCGAGACAGAAATGGATGTAAAAACATGAAAAAAATATTTAACCACTATATAAAAACAGGTGAAAGATTAGAAAGATATAGAAGAGGTTATAAATTAGAAGATTCTGAAGAACAAACTTGTAACGAAGATGAGGATGTTTTTGATGAAGAGTTCTAATAAACAATAAAATAAAGAATACCTCAACCACCGGTATGAGCTATATGGAGTAAAATATAGTGTCGTATTTGTCTGTTGTCAACTGGGGTAATGCCTAAGCTGTTAGCAGCTGGTTCATATACAGAGACAAAAAAAATGTACTAATTGGACCACTTTTTTTTGCGTTTTACTGTAAATAAGATAGTAGAAAAATATTATAGCAATGTTGATGAAAAACATATACAAGAATTTATTAATATTGTGCAAAAGAACCTAAATAAAAATATGAATGATTTATTGATACAGTTAGTAAAGAAAAATTACTGGGAGTTTGTCGATATTTTATTCATACATACGAATAAAAGTATATTATTTTTCTATGATTATGTTGAAATATTAATAGATTATTATTCAAGTATGGATAACGATAATGATCATGGAAAAAGATACCTTCGTTTTCTTAAACAAATAATAACACCAGATTTTTTAGAAAACATGTATTCGTCTTTCAAAAAAGAGAAAGACAATCCAATGTTTATTTATACTGAAGATTGTGGTATTCCATTACCAACTTTAAAAATATTTGGTTCAGTTTTTAGAGAAAATACCACACATCCTATAATAGGTATTTTTAAAGATATGGAATGCGACAATATGATTGTGTATATTATAATTATTTTTATGCTAGAATATATAGGATCTAACAAATATATGTTAGAAAGACTTGATTTGTTTAAAAATAAGAACATACCTGATAATTTTATAGAAAAAATATATGAATATCAAACATCTAACAGAGATGAAATTAATACTGAACAACTATTATATTGCATGTCTATTGTTAATGGATGGAAAAATGAAAGAATGAATGAGAAAATAAGGTTGATGAAGACCATGACAGAGTTGGAAGTATTTAACAAAACTGTGTTAGAATATTTTTAAAGATGTTAAAATAACAGGTGTAAACAGGTACATTGTCTCTTAATGAAATGCGTTGGTTTGAAAGTTATAATAAAAATTTTAATATTATTTTGTTGAAAACAATAAACAAAATAATATTAAAATTTTTATTATTATGATAAATAAATATGAATAATGATTTACGACAATTGCGTATATGCACAGAAAAATTAAATCCAGAAAAATATAAAAAACATGTAACAACTGATGCCAATGGCAAAAATAAACTGTCAGCTGCCTTCTTGACTAGCAATATATGGAGTTCTTCTGCAAAAATAAGGATAGGATTTATTACAGACGGTATAACTTCTGCTAACCCGCCTTCATTTACCCCTTTGAGTACTTTAAAAAGTTTTAATAGGCCGATGGATCCATATTGTGCTACAATTATAGGAATGACTCCACAAGCTGCTGTAATAAAAGTGGTGAGTGACCGTATATTTCCTATAGCAGGGTTAGATATGGCATTTGTTACAGATGTGACACAAGCAAATATTCGTATATCTTTTGATAGTACTTTGGGAGCATGGTCGTATATTGGGACGGATGCTCTGAATTATACTGATTCCGCTACAGCCACTACTAATTTTGGGTGGATTGATACACCGACTTTAATTCATGAATTTGGTCATATTTTAGGGATGATACATGAGCATCAGAACCCAAATGGGAATCCCATCGATTGGAACGTTCCAGTCGCTACGCAATATTTCGAATCCACACAAAATTGGTCTGCCGCTACTGTTCAAACTAATATTTTTCAAAAATATGCAGTTGATCAAATTAATGGAAGTGTTTTCGATCCTAATTCTATAATGCTTTATTTCTTTCCAGCAAGTTTAACATTAAATAATCAAGGTACTAATGAAAATTTAATGTTAAGTTCAAATGATGTTATATATATTAATAAAAATTACCCAAATTCTGCTCTGACTCCTGCTCAGTTTTATCAAAATGTATATGGAGTCGACATTTCTGCAGCACTTGCGCAATCCGGATCTACAGTAGGAAATTTAAATAGTACAGTTGTTTTTATTATTAGAGCGATGCTTATTATTTTATTACTTTTTAATGTTTATTTATTTTTTAATACAGGTGAAATCAATACGACATACATGTCCGTGTTATTTGTATTTTTTATAATAGTATATCTTGTATCTATAAAATATAACTTAAATATTTTTAATTAAATATATTATTTTTATTCAAACCTAATTTATTTTTCTTATCATTTTCTTTATCATCTTGTATACATCTACCTAATCTATTTTCATAACTGAAATAATCATATGCTTGATACACTGCGTTACCATACCAAATTATAGAAATTGGTGTTAATAATAACCCAGCACCAATAACAATCATACCAGTTTTTTTAGTTATAAGTTGCGTCCACATTTTTATTAGTAATATATTAATAAAAAATTAATCAAATAATATTAATTTTTATCACAATTAAGTCCACAAGGACCACATGATGAAAGATGTGATGTAAACCTGTATATAATAACAGTAGTAATTTCATAAGTTTTTAATACCTCAAATTCTCTTCCAAATCCTATACACCATTCTCCAAAAAAAAAGAAAAAATAGATCTGTCAATTCTGGAACAAGCATATCAAACAATTTTATTCTTGCTTGCAAGCTTTTATTTTCCAATTCTTCACGATACTTATCATCATCGTCTTTTGTCATAATAGTAACATCGTTAATAAATTTATTAAAATCATCATTAGCGCTTTTTATCGGAGTGTTAGATGGTATTTTACTAAATTCTTTAATCAAGGGATTGTTAGTACCTTTATCATCACTTGAATAATGAATATAATAATCATTAAAAAATGGACCGAACCTCAATATAGAATTTTCTTGAAAAATTGGAGATATAGTATCATCTTCGTTGATGACACAAATTTGTGGTTTGAAATATAAATGTAATAAGTCTTTATCAAGTTTTGCTATAACAGTTGAATTAGTAGTAAACAAAAATTTAGATGTATTATAGCAAGATATTTCATAATCAGAGCATAACATTATTTTATTGTTACTAGAATTATCTTCAGAAATATTTATAATAAAATTAAAATCATTAGGATTGTATCGAAATTTATTTGTTAAGAAAATTAAATCGGATCGCGGTAAGGTATTTTTATCTTTACATAACTCTCGTTTAACATTGATACCACCTATATAATTTATAATCTTTATAAGCAAGAGATTGAAAATATGTTTCTAAATCAGATAATTTTAAATTAGTTTTATTACTGATTGGTACCAAATATAAATCAACCGTATAATTAAAAATATTTCGAGGTAGAGAAAGAAAACGAGTATTAAAATCCTTGCTTTCTTTATAATTGACAGTATCAGCAATAGTATCAGCAATCATGAAATAATATATTATTTAATATTTGATTAAATTTTTATTATTCAAATAAATTTAAACAAAACTAATAACTAGTAAAACATGGGATCCTTTTTTTCAAAACATTTTAAACTATTTGGTAAACAAAACACCAACAACTTACCCACAGATCCTTTATTATCTGATGATACTTTTAGAATAGTTAAGATAAATGACATAAAATATATTATAAACGATGCACAAAAAATTGAAGAAATAAATATAACAAACTTTCTTAAAGAAATTCCTTTAGCATCAAATTATGTGTTCAATACATCTTTTTTTAACGATATCAGAAAATTTGATTACCAAACAAGTACATTAAACAGATCATTAAATCCTATTGAAACTCATATAAAAATAAATAATCTTACAAATACATGCGTACTAGGTTTGAGTACAAAACAATTTAATATGTTTTCAAATATTGTAAAAGAGGTAGAGAATGTGAGACGATTACAAGAAAACAATTTTCGTTAATTACATTTTTGGAAATAATTCAATCTACCTTGATCATAACAATCTTTATTGTTGTGGATAACAACAAATTAAGAAATCACAATTAGCAGTAATAAATTTGAACATTTTAAATAAAATTAATATTAATAACTTAACAAACTTTTAATTTATTTATATCTTGTTTTTCTAATATAGACATGTCGATAGAAGATTGTTGATGAGCTAAGATAGAATTGATATCTTTATTATTCCTCATGACATTATAATAAAGATAATCAATTCTTTTATTTGTAAGTGCTATATCTGTTCTAATATTATTAGCAACACCTGCTGTGTATAATACAGAACTACCTATTCCAATACCAATAAGTATATCGCTAAATCCTTGAGATTGCATAAATTGTTTAAACATTTTTTATTATTAAAAATAAGGTTTTGTAAAATCAAATAAGTTTTTAACAATACTGATTTAAAAAAATATTTTATTTATCTAATAAAGATTATTCTGAACAAAAATGTGCATAATTTGTAAAAATAAAAATATAGACCAAAAAAAAACTTTAAAAACTGACCATTGCAATAATATAGAATATATCCCTGAAACTTTAGACTATCTTAAACAATTATCATGCATCTCTTGCCTAAGATTATCATCTCTTCCATCAACTTTAAAAATAAATAAATTAATATGTGATTATAGTTTTAGGATTACCATTATTCCTAGAACATTAAAATATTTAAACATACTATCTTGCGTTCGTTGTCCCATATCTTTTATACCAGATACTTTTGTAAATCTTAAAGAACTAGATTGTAGCCATTGTGTTGCTCTTACAGAATTACCTGTTCTGAAAAGTCTTAAAATTCTTAATATAAGTGGATGTTATAATATTGAAAAGCTACATTGTAATTTTCCTCTATTAGAAGAAATAAAATGTAATGGTTGTATACAATTAACAGTTATAGAAGATATGCCTAAATTAAAATACCTTGAAAGTTCTTGTTGTAGAATGTTGATAAAGATACCATCGTATATTACATATGCTAACTGTAGATATAGTCCATGGGTTAATGGATATAACAATGATTATAAAAATAATATAATTACTTTAGGAGTGTTACAAAAATGGATCAAAAAGATGGTAAGATATATAAGATTTAAAAAATGGATAAATAGTAAAGAGGGTGTTGAATGGATTTACGACCCAGATAGAATAGGTGGTAGAATAAGTAAAAATAATTTAACAGGTTTTTTGAAAGGTATAGAAAACATGTGATAACATTATCCATAATAACTAGAATTTTTATCAAAAACCTTATGAAATAGACGAATATTTTTACCTTGGTTAAATTGTCTGATAATCGACTTTAAAAGTCCCACTTTCGATAAATCTACCACCCAATACCATCCTTCTTCTGTTGTATCTCCTCTGTGATATATCCAATCATATTGTGGAGGTGGAATAATCATCTCAGTTTCAGGAAAGCGAGTATAAACTGCATATTTATTACGTGTGTTTATAGACATAAATTAATAATAATTATTTAATTGATTTAAATAATTATTTTAAATATTTAAATCAATTATTATTATTATGAAAAATTGCGATATATGTGAAAATGAACATTTATTTTATAGCAACAATCCTTACTATCTATATAAAAGATATTTTATAACAAAATTAAAAATATATGATTGTGAAAAACATAATGAAAACTACAATAATCTTTTTATTAAAAATGCTTTGAACATTAAAGAATTCTATACCAATTGCTTTATAGATATATCAAGTTTTACTAATCTTACAGAATTAAGTATTATTGATTGTTCATTACTTATGTATTTGCCTGAAACCTTTATAAATCTTACTATTCTTAATTGTAATGGTTGTGCATCTTTAATAAAAATACCTGAATCTTATACAAATCTTACAAACCTATATTGTTATGGATGTAGAAGTCTTATAGAAATACCGAATACTCTTACTAGCCCGAAGGGCACGCGTAGCAATCTTACATCACTTAATTGTGGATATACAAGTATTATAGAAATACCTAACACTCTTACTAATCTTACTATCCTTAAATGTGCAGGAACTTTAATATATGAGATACCTAATACTTTTATCAAAATTACACAACTTGATTGTAATTATTGTATTGCTCTCCGTAATATCCCTGATACTTTTATTAATCTTATACAACTTGATTGTACTAATTGTGTAGATATTATGGAATTGTCTGATAAATATACGAAGCTTTATAGATTAGATATGTTTTTCTGTTCAAATATTACAAAAATCCCTTCTTCTTATATCAACCTTACAAATCTGAATTGTTATAACTGCCAGAATATTATAGAAATACCTGCTACGTTTACTAACCTTATATTTCTTAGTTGCTCTAGATGTCCATTAATTAAAGAAATACCAAATAATCTTACTAATATTGAATATCTTGACTGTATTGATTGTACAAATCTTTTATATATACCTGATTATTTGTTTCGTAAAATAAATAATATATACACTACAAATTGTAAATGGCTTTATTATAATAATTTATCGTATGAAAATAATATAAAAAAAGTATGTGTCTTACAAAATTGGTTTAGAAAGAATCTACGATTTTGGATTTTCAAAAGATGGATAAAAAGTATAGAAGGTGTAAAGTGGTTATACGATCCAAATAGAATAGGTGGTAGAATAAGTAAATTTAATATTATGCATAACATAACAAGCAAAGCTTATTGAAATTAATACAGTAAATTATAAAAAGGTATCCAACAAACCTAATTTTTTAGCATTAAATATTAATACCATTGTATTAATATTATAAAAAGAAACAGTATACAGTATTATTTTTTAGACCATCTTTTTTGTGGTTTGTTGTATTAAACAATAAAAATTGAATTAATTATTAAAAAATTATTTATCATAACAATAATGAAATATGCTTTTCAAAATTTTATGTATAAATTTACTAAAACCGAAGTACAAAAACATGTAACAGAAGTCAATATTTTCTTAAAAAATAAACAAAAATTAGTCACATCTACAATAGTTGTCAAGGAAACTGATGAAAGTATTCAAGATAGAATAACATTGGAAATGAAGCGTTTGAATGCAGATATTATCAATGTTGAAACATTATGGTGTGATAAAATTATAACAACACATGGTTATGAACAAATATATGATTATGAAATACCATCAGGTTACAGAGTTCATTATCTAATAAAAAATTAATCATACCCTTATGTCTCTAAAGATTAAAATAATTGGTCGATGATTCAATAACACTACAGAATTATCAAGATTTACACGATAATGTTGTACAAATCCGTCAGATTCTCTTATTGAAAATTGTGGTATTGCTAAACTATCATATAAGCTTTTATTATTGTCATGAGGAAGCCAAAAATTATAAGCATCATTAGTTTCATTTATATTATCTTTTGCTTCAATAGTTGTTGACATTTTATTTATTATTTTCTAAAGTATTAAATAAAAAATTGAATAAATTATTACTTAAATTATTAAGTAATAATTTAAAACATGTATCCAAAAATATTTGCTATATCTGGAAAAATTGGCTGTGGTAAAGATTTTATTGCATTAAACTACATCATACCATTTTTTAAAAATATAGCGATAATGACTTTTGGAGATCACCTCAAACTTATTTGTATCACAAAATATGGTTCGACTTTTGATGAAATGTATACAAACAAAAATTCAATCTCTAGAATGTTGTTGCAAAATGTCGGTAAGGTAGAGAAAGAAGTAAATCCAAATATTTTTATAGATGTAATGGATGTAAAGCTTAGACTTGCATTTGAACGAAAAGTTGATATAGTCATTATCACAGACTTGAGATTTAAAAAAGAATTTGACTATCTTAAAAAAATTAAAGCAACAATGATACGATTAATATCACCACAAAGAACCATCGACAAAACTAATGAAGAATTAAAAAATATGGATCAAAAAGACTTTAATATTATAAAAAATGATATAAGCGAAATTGACTTAGATGATTATAAGGATTTTGATTATTATTTTAATAATGATTATGACAATAATAAAAACATAGAAGGACAAATTAAAAATATGTTAACACAAATATTGGTTTGAATAAAAATTGAATAAAATTTTTAATATTATTAAGTCAAATGAATTTATGTGATTTTGCATATATTTTATGGTGTCTATTCATATTATTTCTTCCAATATATTTAATAAATGTCGATGATGTAATTATTCCTCTTATAGGAATAAGTATTTTTTTTATATGCAAGGAATATGTAATGAACAATATAACTAAATAATTAAAATAAAAATTGATTTAAAATTATTTTTATAAATAATTTTTTAAATGTCTTCTAAAATTTCTAATTGTCATTGTGAACCTCACGATGGTCATTGCCAACCTATGTTGAAAAGCAACACAAGTATAAAGCCAAAAGAACTTGTGCAAAATATTACTATTGACCTTAGTATCAAGGAACTTTTACAAAATAAATATAAAGAGATTAATGATCGTATTGATAAAAGTGCTCATATTTTAGCACAATGTATAATAAGATGTATCAAAAAAAATGTTGGTAGTATTAAAACAATAATAGAATGTGATGATACTACCAATGATTGTTTCAAGTTTACACAAAATATTTTTCTAGATGATACACTGGAATTGAATGGTCTTATTGACAAAAGTAGAGATGATAACAATAGTATACATGTTTATTCTATTTATAAAAACATTATTGATGCATCAATAGAAGTATTATATCATACTGAAGATATCAAGGTTTTTGATTTCTCTATAGAAAAAGATTCTATGATGTTTTATGTAGAAATATAAAATTATTACCAATATATTACCACCTAAATAAAAATTGATTTAAAATTATTTTTTAGAAATAATTTTAACAAAATGGAAAACATTATAGATACAAATAAATCGTCTCATGATATTAATCAACTGATACGCAATAAATTTTATAAGATTGTTGGAATCAATAGAACTAAAGCGATAACTTGGCAAAATATATCAGGAAATATATTGTTGAAAATCTAGATAATATTAATAAATTTTTATTAATAACGATAATAACGAAAGATGTAATTATTTTAAATTTGAAGACATAATTTTTAATAATAAAGATACTTTTAATATTTTTATCAAAGATATTTTCAGTATTGAAAAAGAAATTCTTAATTCTTTCACGTCAAGAGATATTTACTATATCGATCAAAATATTATTAATATAGCATCATCAATGTTAAGAGACGATAATATTTATGTGTATGATTTATCTTATAAAGAAACTATCTTATCATTCAAGGTTACTGTTAATATAAATTAATTATATCTCTTCTTTTGGAAGATATTGCTTATAATTTGTTTGATTTTCCATAAGATCTTTAAATTTTTTATTATGATAGTTAAAACTATAATATTTCACAAACCAGTTTTGAAACTTGTAAAGACTTTGTCTATCATTCGTACAATCTGTTATATAAGGTATATAATCTTGATCAGAAGCTTTTACTAAAGCATAACTTAATTCCTTTGCATGTGTACAATTATCTATTGTTATATTGTTTAGAAACTTATTCATTTTGATACTTATTTATTTCTAAATAATATTTTATAAGTATCAATTAAGTAAATATTTTCATATCTGTATAGGTATTAACAAAGTTACTTACACAAATTGAAAATTCATCTCCGTATTCTTTATTCCATTCTATACGTTTCTTGTTAATTATAAAAATTATAAAATCTTTATAATTTTTATTTTTGTTTATCATACCATCTAATATTTTATCATCTTTACATTCTTTCAACATCTTATCTAGATATGTATAAACAACTGCCTTACATTGATCTTCTATAGAAATTTTAATTATTAATTTATCATCCTTTGTAAATCCTTGCAAACTATTCAACAAACCACCAAGAATTCTTGTAGAGCAATAATTATGCATTTCTAATAACTCTTCGTGAATACGTTTATATATTTGGCTTTGAATACTTGGTTGTTTGCTTACATAATTGAATAAAGAAAATAATATTATATCTACGTTATAGCCTTCAAAGATTGCATTATCGCTATAAATCCTTTCAAGAACATCTAAAATAGTTTTGTTAGATTTTTGGTCAATATTTGTTAAAATAATCTCAATATTTTTCATTAAAGCAATTTTTTCTAATTTTTCAACTCTAGGATTAAAATTGTCACAAAGATATTTAGCAATCTGTTTAAGATTATTAGATATAGTTTCATTATGTGTCGATTGAGAATCAGCATACAGTGTATTATTAGTACCATCTTTAGATGCACCATTTTTATTAGCAGTTATTTTAGTTTTCTGTAGGTATGTTAATAACTCTTGACCGTCTGGTTTGCTGAACTCTAATAATATATCTACGATATCCATTAACACAGATGCTTTTTCTGGTATATGTAAGTGTTCAATAACCATTTGTTTAATAGATTTAACAAGATTTGTATGAGATGGTATAAGCTTTGGATCAAGATGTTTATACTGAAACAAAAATCTATAACCAAGAATTCTTGTGAGACTTGAATAATCTGATGGAAAGTTAAATACATCAAGTGATCTACACAAGCCCTGATGTGAATAGGTTTTAAATATTTGTATATTCATTAATAATATTTTAATAAAAATATTATTAATGGATTAAATAATAAATGAAAAAATCTGTTAAAAAAAGATCTAAGATTAAACATAAATCAAAACAGCGTAAATCTCCTACTAAATTAAGAAGATCTATTAAATCAAAACATAAGTCAAAACGTAAGAAATCAACAAAGAAATCCAAAGTTAAATCTAAGAAAAAGATTCAACAAAATATCACAAGAAAAGAATCTAATGACTTATACAGAATGATGAAATACGTTCATGACACATTTGTAAAACATGGTATCAATTATTGGATGTGCGGCGGAAATTTACTAGGTATTGTAAGATCTGGTAATAAATTATTATTAAACGATGATGATCTTGATATATGTATTATGAAAAATGATGTACCAAAGTTAAAAAAACTTGTGTCATTTTTTAAAAAAGATGGTTATGACTTAACAAATGAAAAAGACGATGAAGAATCTGATTCTGATGAAGAAGAAGGTGGTAAAAAATGTCTTACTGTAAAAAATAGTTGCTCTTTTTATGTCGAGAAAAACGAAGGAAGTTTAGGTTTAGATATTTTTGTTATGGTAAAGAAAAATAATATTGTAACGTATGCAGATCCTCATTGGGAGGAAGCTGATAATGGAGGTAAGAAATGTTATTTTTTATATGAACATTTATATCCATTAACTCCAAGAAAGTTAGGCAATTTTTATGTTTATACTCCATCTAATATTATTCCTCATCTCAATAGTTGTTATGGAGTATCATGGAATCATATGATACAGACTTTATATAATCATAAGAAACAGAAATGGATAAATTCAAAGCCACGCGAGATGGATAGTAAAGATTTTTTTGGAATCAAACCACCAAAAGATACAGAGGATTTGGTTCCACCAGAGTTAATAGTAAAATAAAATTACTTTTAATATAATTGTAAACCAGAAACTGTAACAACTTCTGTTAAGTCTTGTTCAACGTAACCGAAACGTTTGTACCAATCTTTACCAATAGATTCAACAAGTAATGCTTTATCGTTATCACTCATCATCGAAGGATGAAGACCAGATCTCACTAGATCCATTAAATATGCTGTCGCCTCACGCATTGGCGGTGGTACGTTATTTAATACTTTACTAGATTCAAAATCTAAAGTGCCGTACATTTCTTCTCCAATATTTTTATATCGTTGAATTTGCTCTGGTGTCATACTTGCGAGTGCTGCTCTGGTCATATTATTATCAAAGAGATCGTTAATTAGTCTCTTATCTCTTTTTTTATCAATTTTGTTTTCTTTATCCTTTTTCCTATTAAGTTTTGCAAGTTTTTTACTAGATTTCATTTGTTATTTTTTATTTATTAAAATTCTTTAAATAAATTTTAATAAATTATTGTTTAAAATTGTACCAGTCTAATAAATAGTTTTTATGATAAGAAACTAGATATATTGTAACACATGTGTATTAATTACTTCTTGCTCTGTCATAACACTACGTATTTTTGTTATTTCTTTTATTCTATTGTTTTTATCTTCTAATTGATTTCTTAACACCTCAATAATAAATTTATACAAGTTTATTTGCATGGTGTTATTTAAACCTCCTTCAGTAAATGTTGCGCCATTTTCAATTAATATTTTAGAAATATTATTATTATTAACAAATGATAAAGTTAAAGCTGTATGTCCATTTATACTTTGTGTATTAACATTAGCACCATTATTTAATAAAATTTCAACAGTATTTTCTGTAGAAGTACTGTTAGTGTTTTCAGCAGCAAACATTAAAGCTGTATGTCCCTTTATATTTTGTATATTAACATTAGCACCATTATTTATTAAAATTTTTACTGTGTTTTCTGTAGAAGTATTATTAGTGTTTTCAGCAGCAAACATTAAAGCTGTATGTCCATTTATACTTTGTGTATTAACATTAGCACCATTATTTAATAAAATTTCAACAGTATTTTCTGTAGATGTAGAATTACTATTATATGATGCAAACATTAATGCAGTACTTCCATGTATAGTTGTATTATCGATGACAGCTCCATTGTATAATAATATTTTAATTAATTTTTCTGCATTAAGTAATCTACTACTTTTACATAATATCATTAACGCAGTACATTTAAAGTCTGTAGTATAATCATTTATTTGATTTTTAATATAGCCACTTATTGTAAGAAAATTGTTAAACAAATCTGGATATTTATTATAAATTATAATACTTTTCATTAATAAGGTTAAACCTTTATCTTTTGTATTAGAATTAATATAATATTCTTTTTTTGGATCTGGTATAGAATCATTTAATTCTTTATCAAATTGATTCTCAAAAGTTAAAATCATTGGTGTTAAAGTTGTTGTATTATTATTTGTCGTATCGTCATTATAATTATGCATTTTTGAAATATATGTATTTCAAAAAATTTTAATCAATTTTATTTCTATACTAAAAACAAGTTAGATATTTTTAATAATTACGTATACATACTTTTATAATTATTATTATCATTGTTATCATTCTTCAAAAAAGTATCTATATTACTACTATCTATCACTATAGGAAAGGTATATTTTTTATTATTATCAACAAAAGATAATTTTATACTATTGCCTAACAACTTTATCATATTTACCTTCAAACATATTGTTTCTAAACTTCTCTTTATGTTTCGTATAGTTGGTTCGGTTTTTATAATATAATCATACACTTCATCTTTTATTATTAAGTCTGTTTTAGACAATCCTGTATTTTTTATAATTTTATCTATCAAATAATTTTTAGCTATTATAATCTTTTCGTTATAACTTGGTGTTGGTATCTTTATGATATTTAATCTATCTTTCAACACTGTATTAATTTTTTCAATATTATTAAAAGCAAATATAAAAACTACCTTAGACAAATCAATTGGAAAGTCGCCAAAAAATTTATCTCTAAAGTCATGATTTTGTATAGGGTCTGTAAGATGTATTAAAAGGTTCTCTATCTCCTCTCCTCCTGGAGTATTAGAAATTTTATCTAATTCATCAAAAAATATTATAGGGTTCATTATTTTACTGGTTATTAATGCTTGTAAAATAGAACCATATTTACTATTATTATAAGTATAATCATACCCTATAAATTGAGAAGCATCCTTAAGTCCACCCATAGAAAAACAAACTACAGGTCTATCTAATGCTTTGCTAATACCTTCTCTAACTAAAAGAGTCTTTCCTGTACCAACATCTCCTTGGAGAGCTAAAACTCTAGGTGATGAATTAGGTGACGATATAGATTGAGCAATATATGATAATATCTCTTCTTTAGCTATATTATTACCATATATTATATTATCTAATGATGATAATATATTTTTAAAAAATATTTCTTTATTTTTTATATTAGAAGGTGGATGTTTATATTTTCCAAAAGGTATTGATAAAAAAGAGTTGAACCATTCTACATTTTTTTCATTATCAATTTTAGAGTTTGAAAGTTTTTGTTTCAGTTGATCTTTCATTTTTTTGGTCATTTTAGAGGTATTGATTTTAGTTAAAAAATTTTGAGATATATTATCTTTCTCACAAAAAAAATTAATAAAATCTTTAACATCAGATATATCAATAATATCTTTTTCAGGCTCATCAGTATCTAATGATGACAGAGATGTAACACTACTAGATTGACTGATAGCATTTATACATTTATTTACATTATTTTTAGGTTTGTTATTTTTCGTATCTTGTACAATATTATTTTTTATTTTATTTTTTATTTTATCAATAGATGTAATATTTGGATTAGAAGTTAACTGTAGATCTTTTGGCATCACCTGTGTCGTAGATCTTATCTGTTTGGACATTTATTAAAGAAATGATAGATAAAAAAATAATAATTTTAAAAATAAATGGATATTGAAACAAAAGAAAATAATTATAATGGTTTAGCTGAATTAATTATATCTACAGTAGGTGTTAAATTGATGATAAATTTTGTGATATATAAATTACATACAATTAATTTAATTTATGATAGTAATTATATAGGTACTAATTTCGGTATACAACATTTAGATATTTTTATTACAAATATAAATACCGAACAAGAAACAACGAATATTATAACTTTTTTAGAAAATAAAAATCTTACCAACCTAAGTATACAATATACATGGAAATCAACATTAAGAATAGATGATTATACTGCAGATAGGTTTGAAAATACATCTAAATTTTTACTAAAGCCAGATATTAATAAATTATTTGATACTTTTACACCTTTGAAAAAATTTGATTTAACACGTGAGAAAGAAGTAACAGACAACGAATTTATTTTAATTTTTTATATTGGTGTTAAAAAAATAAATAAAGATTTTTACCTATCACAAAAAGAACCACTTACTAAATGCTTTATTATAGATTTACCTAATTATTCATCCTTTACAATATATAACTCTTTAATGGCTGAAGATGTAAACATGAAAGATTATCTTCAAGAAGATGAGAATAATATAGTTTTTCTAACTTTATTAAATAATAATACTTATCAAGGATTTGCAACAGATATAGAAAGTATATATAGAAGAGATTCATCAATTATTATAGTAGAATGTAAGGAAGAAGGTACTGCTATTAAACATATGATGAAAGATAATACGATTTTTGACAAATGGTATGTTAGATTAGGCTTAGATGAATATAACAATAATAAAGGAATAAATTTATCAAAATTAAATTCTATTAAAGAAGAATTTAACAATGGTAATAAAATATTTTTTCTATCGAAAGAACGAAGGATGAAAACTATTTCAACAATTTCAAATGTTATTATAGAAAATAATACCACCTATTATAAAAATATTTACGAAGAACATATAAACACAGTTTCAGGAGTTCACTGTAATGACAATACAAGTATTAATGTGTATGATGAAATAAGTGTTGCTGATATCAATACATTTATGGGTAAGACTGATAATGAAAAATTAGACATGATTGGAAATAACATGAAAGTTTGTAAGCCCTAAGCAGAACTAATAAAATATAAACCAATTTCTAAACATAAGTTACTTGCTTTGCTACGCTGTTAATTAGTTCTAAAATAATAAAAATATAAAACAATTTCCAAACTTATAATTAGTTTCTAAAAATAATAAAAATAATAAAAATAATAAAAATATAAAAACTAAAATAGAAATAAAAAAATATGTTTTGTATCAATCGAAAATCAATTGATACAAAATAAAAATATAAAAACAATTTCTAAACTTATAATTAGTTTCTAAAATAATAAAATATAAAAACAATTTCTAAACTTATAATTAGTTTCTAAAATAATAAAAATATAAAAACTAAAATAGAAATAATAAAAAAAATATGTTTTGTATCAATTGATTTTCGATTGATACAAAACAAAAAATATAAAAACAATTTCTAAACTTATAATTAGTTTCTAAAATAATAAAAATATAAAAACAATTTCTAAACTTATAATTAGTTTCTAAAATAATAAAAATAAAAACTAAAATAGAAATAATAAAAAAAATATGTTTTGTATCAATTGATTTTCGATTGATACAAAACAAAAAATATAAAAACAATTTCTAAACTTATAATTAGTTTCTAAAATAATAAATATAAAAACAATTTCTAAACTTATAATTAGTTTCTAAAATAATAAAATATAAAAACAATTTCTAAACTTATAATTAGTTTCTAAAATAATAAAATATAAAAACAATTTCTAAACTTATAATTAGTTTCTAAAATAATAAAATATAAAAACAATTTCTAAACTTATAATTAG
>Ga0302280_1000659_pt1 | contig 30594 bp, 31 predicted proteins | sample III_Fen_E1_1_FD_198771 | JGI IMG/M metagenome (GOLD analysis project Ga0302280, IMG submission 198771) | Peat permafrost microbial communities from Stordalen Mire near Abisko, Sweden - III_Fen_E1_1 | ecosystem: Environmental > Terrestrial > Soil > Wetlands > Permafrost | place: Sweden: Abisko... | reverse complement strand
GAAGGCATGGCGCTGGGCAAGGCCATTGTGTCCACTTCCATTGGTGCGGAAGGCATTGAATGTACCCATAGAAAAGACATCATGATAGCCGATACCGCCGAAGCCTTTGCCGAAGCCCTCTCCACCCTCATCACCCACAAAACCCAATCAGAATCCCTTGGCCAAAACGCCAGCCAACTCGTTGCTGAAAAATATAATAATGACAGCATAGTGAAGGGCCTGGTGGAGTGGTACGGGGAGGAGTTTAAAAAACAATAACTCAAAAACCCTTCGCGTCATTGTGGAATTTTTTGGCCGTTGAAGCTTTGATTTGAAACTGAAAATCAATCGCCAAAAAATATCCGCAATCTCATGGAGCGACGCCCCGGCTACCACTACTATTTTCACTATTATCCACTAAAAAACAGCTACTATTCCCTACTATTCTTCTACTGTTTCCGTACTATAAGTACTATTTTATACTATTTTTTCATTTTGCAGCCAAAGGTGGGTGAGGAGAACCGCCAGCAGCGGTGATGATCCCCCGCGCGAAGCGATGATGATCTTTTCAATAAATACATACACGAAATCTATCTTTCGCCTTGCGAATATAGGCATATTTCCCCACATCTCCAAACAAATCCTGAAATCTTTTCAATCTTTTTAATCCTGTTCCGACAATTTCCTTACCTTAGCCCTGATTATTAATATTCCTAAAATATCTTTTTATGATAAAATTCAATTCCAACTCGTTACGGGGCATTTTGATACTGGCTGGCATTAGTGTCGCAAATTTTTGCAGTGCGCAGTTGAGCGGGACGTATACTATTGATACCACAAAAACGGCTTCAAAAACAAACTATAGTAATTTTTCTTCAGCTGTTTCAGATCTTGATTCGGGTATCCGGAGTGATGGTGGCACCCCTAACGGTAAAGGGGTAAAAGGTCCGGTGGTATTTAATGTAGCGGATGGAACATATAATGATAATATTATTTTTGGATATGTTAAAGGCTCTTCATCTAAAAATACCGTTACTTTTCAGGGTATGCATGGGGACACTTCATTTATTCAGTTTTCTTTAAGTGGAGGGTTTCAATTTGATTCAGCTAATTATTACACAGTAAAAAATTTGGGTAACTACATGGCAAATGAGACAAGGGAAAACGCTCTTTTAAAGGGCTGTCAATTTTAACAGTTTGCCGTTCTATCTTTTACGGCGTTCGCTGTCTTTCTTTATTACCTTAAAAACATCCTCAAAAGTGCAATCCAGTTTCAGGTTGCCGTTTCTCTTTTGCGGTGTTTTCTTAGGTTCAGCTTTCACGTCTGCTTTCTTCTCTGCCATTAGGTCAAAGATACAGAAAATTATATATTTGCTTCAAACAAACATGATATGAAAACCAATAGCAGTTAAAGCAAACCCGTTACCGATTATATAAAATAGCGTTAGCTAATCCCGTAGGCGAAATCTTGACAATTTCCAATGATGCAGGGCTTAGGCTGGTTCTCACAAAAGTGGGGCTGGCTTATCATGTATCAGGGCTGTCAAGAGCCTCGCCTACTGGTAAGTTTAGCCCCACGATGTTTTATATGTCTTTCAAAAAGAGCCAAAATAAAACTACCGCATTTTATAATTTCCATAAAGCAAAAAAGACATGAAAAAGACAAAAATTTTAGGATTATTTATTTTCTTGCTGATAACTAACTTATTATCAGCGCAAACAATAGGATTAACAAAAGCATCAATTTTAAAAAATCGTGGTAACTATACCGCTTTTAAATTCCATAATCAGGATGCTTATATGTTTGTTGAGCCAGTTGAAGATGACGGGACTAATTCATTTCATTCCTTCAACAGAATATCAATTTACTATTTTGATGAAAACAACAAGGTTGTTTTAGTTGAAGTTTACGATCCATACCCAAAAATACAAAGTTGGATTAGTGATTTTGATAGGGAAATGGGTAGAAGCGATAAAAGTAAACTGGAATGGCAAAACTCGAATGAAAGATATATGCTTTCAGAGGTGAGTGGCTGTTTAAAAATAACCATAAAACCACTATAAAATAAAAGCATTATTTTCCTGTTAATAAAAAAAACAGTATTTTTGAAGTGAAGAATTGGAGCGTATGGGAATCGAACCCATATTTTAAGCCTCGCAAGCCAATGTACTTACCATTGTACTAACGCCCCATTTTTAAGGATGATATGTTTTAGATTTATCAAGGCTTTTCGTGCAACCGGAAAGCCTTTTTTGTTTCATAGTCAAACTGTTAAAATAGAAAGGTCGCCCACGTAAACCCCGCGAAGTGTTTATGATGTGAGCGACCTGTCCAAAGTCTTATTTCTTATCCTTCGCGGGGATGTCCTTAATCTTATTATAGCTCTTTGTATTTGAACTGAATTAATAACCTGAAAATCAGGGCACAAAAAAGCCCGCATAATCTTGCGACTATGCGGGCTGAAAACCTGATTATGAATTTCTTAATTTGTGGTTAATGATTTGAGGGTTAATTGTTTTCTATTCACCCTGCCTACCACAGCCCCAAACCTTTCCATGTCCTCTATTTTGCGGGTGTTGTATCTGTAACCAAATTCAGTACAATATTTATCCAAATGCTTAGGGCTAACATTGTGATATATACCTAATATACCACGTTTTAATAAACTCCAGAATCCTTCAATATTGTTGGTGTGAAATTCGCCAACGGTAATGTATTTATATTCCCCTTCATTATGTTTTACTTTGGTGTGCTTGTATCTATCATTAAGCCCATTGTAAGATTTATAAGCATCCGTTATCAATTTAGCACCCTTCTTTACATTCTGTATAACAAGCGGCTTTATGGTTTCAGATTCCGTATCGGGAACTACAAAAGTGATAACCTTGCCATTCCTTTCCAGTAAACCTACAACGGGCGTTTTATCCTTTGCGCTCCGGCCTTGTGTGCCTTCAACCTGCTTATTGGCATGGCGGTTCTTATTCTTGCCCCCTACATACGTTTCATCCGCCTCTATCGTACCTTCTAATATCTCCGGTGCGTTCTCTTTGAACATTTCCCTTATCCGGTGGAGCAAATGCCATGCAGAGGTTTGTGTGACGTCCAACTGTCTTGCCAGTTGCAAAGAACTAATACCCTTCTTTGAAGTGGTAAATAAGAATATTGCCCCGAACCATGTTCTTAATGGCAGTTTACTGGATGCAAAAACGGTGGCAGAAATAGCCGTGAATAGTTTATAACATTTATTGTTGGCGCATTTATATTCAGGGATGCCTTGTTTTTCGGGGAGCTTACTGCGGGTTTTGGTTTTATATACCCTTTCGCTCCCGCAATGAGGGCATTTAGGTTGACCGTTCCAAATCTGTTGTTCCAGGAACTCATAACAGGTCTTTTCTTCTTTAAAATAGTCTAATAATTGAATTAGGTTTTTAAACATATATCAGGTGTAAGACTTTGTGCCTTACATCTGTATGTAAATTATTTTCCTGATGTGATTTATTTTTACAGAATTTAAAAGATAGATTTTGTATCTTTGAAAAGGCATAAAATAAAGGTATGGAACTCGAAAAAGAATTAGCATATTTTAATGAAATACTGCCTCAATTACAAAGAGATAACAGGGCAGGTAGTTTTGCAGTCATTAAAGATAATCAATTACTTGGTGTTTGGAATAATAGAGATGTTGCGTTAAAAAAGGGGCATGAAAAATGGGGGAACGTAGCTTTTTTAGTTAGGAATATTACTGTTAATGAGCCAATTATGATTGGTTGTATATTGCACTCAAAAATAAATAATGGAAGCAATAAATAGGCAATATTCTAATATTCAATTTGAAGGATTATTAGTTAATATTGGAATTGTTCCTTCCAAAGATATTGTTCAAGAAGTGTTAAAAAATGGAAAGCCACTACCTTTAATTGAGGCTATTGCTCTTATTGATACAGGTTCTAATCGAAGCTGTATTGATATAGAAATAGTAAACAAACTTGGTTTATTTCCAACTGGGATAGGTGAAATAATAATGCCTGAAAATAGAACACAAGCAACAATTTATGATGTTGGATTTTGTATATCAATATTTGATAATGCAATTGAAGTGCAAACTCCTTCTATTGATTTTATTGGTAGAAAATATAATGCAATAATCGGCTTAGATATACTTTCATTATGCACCTTGACTTACAATGGAAAAGAAGATTCATTTAGCCTAAGCCGTTAATCCCTTGTCTCATTTGCCATGTAGTTACCTATTATATATATCAATGATACAGGGCAAAGTTTAGGTATTGGAGTCATTGCATGGGATAAAGTAAACATTTTTGATAATTCTATTTTTATAACTAATTCCAAATGCACTGGCGTAAGTGCTGCTTGGGGAGATGATCCGGGTAGCGTAATATTGGAAGACAATATTTTCTATCTTGCCGGTGGTGGAACCGGCTACAAATCGGATGGTAATATTTATATATATTCAGATTATAATGACTGGTATATAACACCGACAAGTCAGTCCGTGTTGGAAGGGAACTCGCTTTCTGTTAACCCACAGTTTATTGACACATTAAACCTAATAGCTACCAACGATACACTTGCTGGTGCCGGACTTGCCATAGCTGGTATTACAACCGATATTTTTGGTATAACCCGCCCCAATCCACCAACTATTAGTGCAAACGAGATTAAACCGGGTAATATAAAAGCCATAACTGCATTATTTAACGCATCAGAATCAAGCTGTTTGGTTACATTCAGGGATAGTTCATTGCGTGTTGGTTGTGGTATTATTAACCAATGGCATTGGTCTTTCGGGGATGGGGAAAGTGATACTATTCAATTCCCCTCTCATACTTATGTTAAAAACGGCACTTATACAGTAACGCTTAAAATTAATTCTTCAGAAGGATGTTCGGATTCCATTATTAAAAGGATAAGTATTAACGGATGTACAACGACATCCATTCAAAATTTCTCATCCATTCAGTCCATTATCACCTTCTACCCCAACCCCGCCGCCTCCACCCTCAATATAGAATCTACTACAAACCCCATCCAGTCCATCACTGTTTTTGATATTACCGGAAAAGAAGTTTACAGCCTTGAAAACCTCAATACACAAAATCAATCCATCCCTGTTGCCAACCTGCCGTCCGGTATATATTTAATAAAAGCCGGCTTCGATAACGGCAGCTATATGGCGAAGTTTATGAAGGAATAGAGGAGTTACGGAAGGCTTCGCTTAAAGCGAAGGCTTCCGTGAAAAGCAAAGTTTGCATCCGCATTAGAAAATTCCCCTTAAAATAATAACTTTGCATTGAAAATATTCCCGGTCTTCCGGGAAAGGGATAAAAAAGGCGAAAAGTGAAAATATTATTAGATAAAATAAACGTTCCCGGCATACAGGGTTTCGAGGCTTACCGGAAAAACGGCGGCTATGCCTCTGTGGAAAAAGCGGTTAAAACCATGACCCCGGATGCGGTGGTGGAAGAAGTGAAAACTTCGGGCCTTCGCGGCCGTGGCGGCGCTGGCTTCCCTACCGGTATGAAATGGAGTTTTATTGATAAGAAAAACCCTACCCGCTACCTCGTCTGCAATGCAGATGAAAGCGAACCGGGTACTTTCAAAGACCGCTACCTGATGGAGCATATCCCCCACCTGCTCATCGAAGGGATGATAACAAGCAGTTACGCCCTTGGCGCCAATACTTCCTATATCTACATTCGCGGTGAATTCAAGTGGATCATAAAAATACTGGAGAAAGCCATTGCAGAGGCTTATGCCAATGGTTTCCTCGGTAAAAATATACTTGGGTCAGATTATTCTCTGAATTTATACGTCCACTCCGGTGCGGGCGCATATATCTGCGGCGAAGAAACGGCGCTGCTCGAGTCGCTCGAAGGCAAACGTGGCAACCCGCGCATCAAGCCGCCCTTCCCGGCGGTAAAGGGCCTGTATGAAAGCCCTACGGTGGTAAACAACGTAGAAACCATAGCTGCTGTCTGCTGGATAATCAATAATGGCGGTGCTGAATATGCCAAATTTGGCGTAGGCAAAAGTACCGGTACCAAACTTATATCCGCCTGCGGAAATATTAATAACCCAGGCGTGTATGAAATTGATCTCGGTTTGCCTGTAGAGGAATTTATCTACTCCGACCAATACTGCGGAGGCATACCCAATGGAAAAAAAATGAAAGCGGTAGTAGCTGGCGGTTCTTCGGTACCGATACTGCCTACCGAACTTATTCTGAAAAATATAAAAGGCGAAGACCGTGTAATGACTTACGAATCGCTCTCTGACGGTGGATTCGTGAGTGGTACGATGCTTGGCTCCGGCGGTTTTATTGTGTTTGACGAAACGCAGTGCATTGTACGCAATACCTGGAATTTTACCCGCTTTTATCACCACGAAAGCTGTGGCCAATGCAGCCCCTGCCGCGAAGGCACCGGGTGGATGGAGCGCGTACTGCACCGCATAGAATATGGCAAAGGCAAAATGAGCGATATAGACCTGCTGGTGGACGTAGCCAAAAAAATAGAAGGCAATACCATTTGCCCGCTTGGCGATGCGGCAGCGTGGCCGGTAGCAAGCGCTATCCGCCATTTCCGCTATGAGTTTGAATACCACGTAAAATTCCCTGAAAACGTGATGCACCCCGACCATGTCTATCAGCCAGGCATGGAAGCTGTGATGGCGTAGGGTTCCTACTGCGTCTTACTACTTGTAAAAACCATTCCCGGCGGCATTTTTGCCTTCCTTAATATTTTAATGATACAGGTTCATTATATTTGGCCGCATGAAGGTAATTGAAAAGAAGCACCCGCTTGCCATCCGGTGGTTTCACTGGATAAATTTCCCGGTCCTTGGCGTGATGATATGGAGCGGCTTACTTATTTACTGGGCAAATGACATTTACAGGGTAGGCTGGGGCGACAAGACCCTGATAAGGTTTTTCCCGAATACATTCAACGATATTTTTCATATCCCCTTCCGGCTGGCCGAAGGCATGGCATTTCATTTTGTATTCATGTGGTTGTTTTTTATCAACGGCATATTGTATGTATCCTATACTATTTTTTCCGGGGAGTGGCGGGAGCTTATGCCAAATAGAAAGTCTTTTGTCGAAGCCATTCAGGTTACCCTGCACGACCTTCATCTTCGAAAAGAAAAGCCGCCGCAGGGCATGTATAATTCCGCCCAGAAGATTGCATACACTTCTATCATCTTCATGGGTATCGGCTCCATTCTTACCGGCCTGGCGATTTACAAGCCTACGCAGTTCCATATCCTTACAAGTATGCTTGGGGGCTATGAGGCAGCGCGTATCGAGCATTTTATCCTGACTATTGGTTATGTTTTGTTCTTCGTGGTGCATATAGCACAGGTTATCCGCGCCGGGTGGAATAATTTTCGCTCTATAGTAACAGGATATGAAATAAATGAAGTAGAACTTGCCGCGGAAGCGCCGGTAACTGAAATACCCCCAACCGCCATTGAGCTAATAATAGAAACACCTATAACGGATAGCGACATAGCGGAAGAAAGCCCTAAAGCTGAAAACAATGAGCAGGAAGAAGAATAGGATAGAAATTATCATAGTAAGCATAGCGCTCATCGCTATTTACGCAAGCTTCTTTTGGTTTAAACTAAAAGAACAAAAACTCCTTGCCGCCACGGAAGAGCCGGGGGAAGAAGCGTATCATAATATGATACATTACCTGGTTTCTATCCTGTATGCAGCGGCGCTTACACTTCCATTTTTGCTGGCCTGGGTCTTTATAAAAAAAATACGGCAGGAGCCGGTTGAGTTTAGAAGGAAAACTGCAAAGGCTTTTATTATTTTCACATTATTACTGGCCTCAGCAGTAGTGGGTTTTCAGTTTCTGATAACCAGCCCGACTGATAACCAGGCGCAACTGCCCCTTCGGGTAATACTGGATGCCAACGGGAAATTTTTTCATGCTATGTTCAATGAATCCAGCCTTGCCCCTGTCTTTCCAAAATCGGCCGCAGTAAAGAATGTAAGGGTAAACGGCTCGATAGGCATGGGAGATGATTTTGATCCGGCAACATGGAAATTGAATGTAGTAAAATTTAATCCTGCCAAAACAATAAAAGACTCTACCGATACTTTGCATTTTACTATTGATGACATAAAGCGCCTGCCAAAAACAGAAGTGATATGTGATTTTAAATGCGTGGAAGGATGGAGCGAAGTAACGCATTGGGGCGGGGTCAAATTCTCGGATTTTATCAGGTACTACAAGCTTGGCACGAGGAGCGGTAACGCTTTTGATTTCGACCACCAAAGCGACCTGGCGCAATACGTTGGCCTGGAAACGCCTGACACTACATACTATGTAGGCAACGATATGGCCAGTATGATACATCCTCAAACTATTCTTTGTTATGAAATGAACGGCAAGCCTTTACCGTTCGACCAGGGCGCCCCTTTGCGCCTGATAATACCTACCAAATACGGCATAAAAAACATAAAACGAATTGGCAACCTATTCTTCAGCGACACCAGGCCACGAGACTATTGGTTTGAACGGGGATATGATTATTATTCGGGATTGTAAATATCCCCTACTTCAGAAATATCCAGTTTTCGGGGTTTAGTTTGTTGGCGCCCTGCCATATTTCCAGTTCCATTTCGGGTTCTCCGCTCTGGCGGTCTTCGGCTACTGAACCAATGGCTTCTTTGGTCTTTACTTTCTGCCCGGCTTTTACTGTTACATTTTTGAGATTGGAATACACGGTGTAGTAATTGCCATGCATCACTATAACTGCCTGGTTGGCGCCGGGAATGGAAATGACTGCCCGCACTTCACCATTGAAAATTACACGCGCGGAAGCGTCTTTTTTGGTGGTTATCTTTATACCGTTATTGTTCCAGTGTATGTCGGCCATGGTGGGGTGGTTTTGTATACCATAGTGCTCCGCTATGCGCCCACTCTCAACCGGCCATGGTAGTTTGCTTCGGTTACCAGCAAAGTCGGAAGAGAGCTTGCTTTCCTCCGGCGTCAGGAGCGGTTCTTCAACTTCGGTTTTAGCGGCGCTTTCAGGTTGGCTATCTTTTTTGTGGTGCTTTTTCCTTCGTTCCCTTTTGCGCTGTTCTGCTAATTTTCTTTGTTTGGCTAATTCTTTGGCAATGATATCTTTTATGGCGCGGTCGAGTTTATCCGCAACGGCTTGTTTTTGTTTCAATTGTTTGCGGAGGCTTGCTTCCTGGCCTTTCAGGTTTTGCATCAGTTTGGCCTGGTCTGCCTTGTCTGCTTCCAGTGATGCTTTTTGCTCGTCAAGCTGTTTCAGCACTTCCAGTTTCGCGTTTCGCTGCTCCTGCAGGCCAACAACCTTTGCGATCAATTCAGCCTGGGTGCTTTGAATCAGCTCTACCTGTTTTTTGCGGTAATTGGTATAAAACTGTATAAATTTCAACCGCCTGTATGCCTGGTTGAATGTCTGCGATGAAAACACAAATGCCAGCATATTATAGCTGCCCTGGTTTTTGTACAGGAAGAATATTTGCCGGGCGTATTCAGCTTTCAGCGCGGCAAGGTCTTTGTCGAGCGCATCCACCACATCGCTGTTTTCATCTATGCTGTTGCTTATTACCCTCAGCTCTATTTCCAGTGTGCCAATAAGGTCTTCACGGTTTTTAATCTGCTTGGCCAGCAGGTTCATGTACTCAAAGGTTTGCTTCTTTTTTTCGGTGGTCTGGCTGAGGAGTTTTTTGGTTTCGGCTATTTCCTTCTCCTTATCTCGGCGCTGCTTTTCCAGGTCTTTCCGGCTCTGCATGTACGCCCCGGTACTGCTAACTAACAGCAACACAAGTACCAGGAGTACTTTACTGCTTCTGATAAGAAGCCGGTATTTTGAATGGCGCTTCATCTTTTTCTGAAAGGGTATAACTATTTACGTCCAAAGATATATTAATTACATCCGGCGAATGTACTTCAATACCAATCTTTTTCGGGAAAAAGTTATTGCCGTTCTTTTCAAAATTAGAATAATTGACAATTATTTTCTGGGTTTCGTTCTTAGAGTAGATATATTGCGTCATCCGCATAATGCTGGCATCGAGGGTGATAGTTTCCTGGTAAAGGGGAGTAGTATTGACAAGAAGATAGCTGTTTTCCTGCTTTGTAAATTTATAATTTTCATTCAGGCCAAAGGGCGGATAAGCAAGCAGCAGCCTCTGGAAGGAAGGCATGGTTAAATTCTGGATGGCAAGCATGTTTTGTAAATTGGAGTTTGGGAAAACGCTGTATTGCTTTTGCAGGCGGTACATAACGGAGGTAGAATCATTGTTCACCAACGCCCGCGCCATTTCAAAAAGTACGCTCACAGAAGCCCAGATAATGCTGTCTTTCCGCATTTTAATTACAGCCCCAGCATCGTATTTCTGGTCCTGCCCGGCATAGCTCATACTGCTGCTTATCTGAAGCCATTTATAATCAGGCGCTGAGGCGCTGACGGCTTTTACCAATCCTGCCATATCCATTTCCTTATTGGCAGCAGCGGGGACAGCTTTTGTAAGCTTGTGAGATGGGCCGCAAGCGGTGAGGAGAAGGGTAAAAGCAATTATAAATTTTAGATTATAAATTTTAGATTTTTCGTTTTTCATTTTTAACTTTTCATTCCTTTACTCTATCTTTCCGCTTTGTATTTTTTTGTCAATGTCAGGGGAGTCAGAACCAAAACTTTTGGCACGTTTCCAGAATTCTATGGCTTTAGTTGTATCGCCGAGTTTATAGAGTATATCGCCGAAATGCTCGTTTACATCCGGGCTTTCTTTGTCTTTAAGCAGGGCTTTCCGTACCCATATCGCCGCATCTGTGTATTTGCCGCGCTGGAACAATATCCATCCATAGGTATCCTGATAAGAGGCGTTGCCACTGTCTATATCAAGAGATCTTTTACTCATTGCCTCAGCCTTGTCGAGGTTCTCATTTCGAACTGATAGGTAATAAGCATAATTGTTGAGGGCAAGGGCGTTGTTGCTGTCGAGCGCTATGGCTTTATCATACCATTTATCTGATTCAGCATATTGTTTCAGCCTGTACGTAGCTTCGCCGAGGTCGTTATAAAATTGCTCCTGCAGTTTATCATTCTCCTGGTTTATATCTGCACCCGATTTAAGTACGTCCACTGCTTCCTTGTATTTTTTCTCTTCGGTTTTGGCTATACCGCTAAACCAGTAAAGCGATGGCTGGTTTGGGAATACTTCTATGGCCTTATCGCTTTCTTCATCAAGGTGCTTATAGTCTTTCGCCTGTATATCCACAGTAAGGAGCGCCTGCCATGTGGCAAAAATATCACTTCGGAGGGTAATAGATTTTTTATACTCTTCGCGCGCCTCAGGCAGCCTGTTTTCCTGCGCCAGGAAATCTCCGTAGATAGCATGCGTCTTGGCATCGTCAGGGTTTGTTTTTTCAAGGATATCAAGCAGTTCATTTGCTTCCTTGTTTTCATCGTCAGTGCGCTTGTCTTTTACCAGGTAGCCTTCATACAGCACCACTATTTTCCGGTCGATGGGTACGCGGGAATTGGCAAAAGCCATTTTAGTATAGCGCATCGCATTTTCATGGTCGCCTTTATTAAAGTAATACTGAGCCAGTTCTATTTGCGCCGAATCATCGTCCGGGTCTATAGTCAATATTTTCAGATAGACCTCCATTGCCTTATCCTTCTGTTTTTCCTGCGTATATGCAGCCGCCAAAAGGTGGTAATATTTTGTATTATCAGGGTGAAGGGCGATTAACCTGTTGGCTATTTCTTCCGCCTTGTCCGCTTTATTCATGGTGGCATAGATGCTGAATTCCTGCATCAGCACCTCGTCTTCCATACCGAATTTCTTTTCGGCTTTGTCGTACATTTTTATGGCATCATTGGGCTTGTTCTGATACAGGAACATAGCAGCCTGGTCCATATAATATTCCGATTCATCGGGGAACAATTTAGTTAGCTCGGAATACTGCACATTGGCGCCCTCAAATTTTTGTTCTTTTTCATAGACCTCTGCCAGCAGTTCATGGTAATACCTGTTTGTACCATCTATGTCTACTGCTATGACAAGCGACTGCTCGGCGTCAGGATAATGTTTCTGGTTGTACTGGGTTTCGCCCATCTGGTACCAGGCGGCGTCGTTGCGGACGTCAACAGAGAGCGCTTCTTTGAAATCATCAATGGCTTTGGTAGGGTTGCCAAGCAATTTTTCTTTCATCCCGTCGAAGAAAAACTCGTTAAATTGCCGCCTCTCGCCGGATGTCAGGGGCGGTTCAGTAGCCTTTTTCCCTCCTTTCTGGTCCTTTACAGCAGATTTGTGGGAACTACAGGCGCATATAATGAGGGTTAAAAATAAATATACCCGGATTTTATTCATAGTATCAATAACGTTCAAAGATAAGATTACGTTTGAAGATAACGGTAAAGAATTATAAATTATGAATTATGAGTTATAAGTTAGATAGGAAAAATATCAATAAAAATAAACTATATCAATGCTTTTCAAGTACAAGTTGTAAAGCATCCATAAGGTTTTCCTGGGCCTCTTCTATTGTTTCGCCTTCGCTAACGACACCCCGTATTTCCTCAATATAAGCGGTAAAACCACCTTCTTCTGCCGCCACAAAAACAGCAGTCAGGTTCAATTCATTTTCCATATTGCAAAGATAAGAGATTTAGGCGCTTTTTAGTTCCTGCTGTATCTTTGAAAAGATAAGATTGCGTTTGCAATGATAGTAAAAAAGAATGAGGGATATTTTGCCACACGATGTTTTTTTGGCAATTAACAATCGATTTCGTAAATTTGAACTAAAAGAATTAAATTGAAGCTGCTTGATTTTGAGGTTGATAAATTGACAAGGTCTATTGAAAACACTTCTACAGGAGAGGTTTTTGATACTTAAATTATCTTAATGGGTGATAATGAAACCCGTCAAATCAAAAAAGAGACCTGGCAATTTGACTGGAAAACGGAGATGAAAGATAAAGCAAAAGAGGTTTACAAATTATTTACCCTCAATAACCCTGGTATAATACAAGGTTTAATAAGTTTGGAGGATAAAAAGGACCATTTATTTATGCACCTAATAGAAAGCGCCAAATTTAACAAGGGTAAAAACAAAATCTATTATGGTGTTCCGGGAAACCTCGTGGCTTTTGCCTGTAAACTATCAATGGAGAAAGGATATGAAGGCTTTGTTGCCTTTGATGCAAAGAGTGTATTGATAAAGCACTATGAACAAACGCTGCATGCTACCCATTTCAGGGGACAAAGAATGTATATTGAAACGAAGGTGGCAATTAGATTAATCAAACAATATTTTAACAAATAAAACTATGGGCTTAATAAAGGAACCTAAGGATGTTGACTTTTCGATGAAGTCACAACCATGGACAGAAAAAGAACTTGAAGATTTCAGGATACTAATGCGTAAAATAAAAAGCAAGAGGAATAATAAAATTTCTCCCTCACAGAAAAAGGTAAAATTGAAAAGCTAAGTTTCCTAATAAATAAAATTCATCACCGCTTCACGCGGTTCTTACTTTTATGAAAAAAAATCTCTTTTTGTTGGTGGGTTTATTTTGGGGGGTGAGTGCCACTGCCCAGAGGTGGGTTGAGTTAGGTACCGGGAAGAATGCTCTGAATGCGAATTCGGAAATTACTAAAGTTTGTTCCGATGATTCAGGCAATATTTATGCAACGGGTTATTTTACAAATTCAAAGGGTAAATGCTATGTGGCCAAATGGAATGGAATATCTTGGAGTGAATTAGGTAGCGGAAAAAATGCTCTTAATCCAAATGGGGCTATCTTTTCTTTGAAATTTGACAATTTAGGCAATTTATATTGTTATGGGACTTTTACTGACTCCAAAGGATATTGCTATGTAGCTAAATGGAATGGCAGTTCCTGGAGCGAATTAGGTACTGGAAGTAATGCATTGAAGGCCAATAATCAGATTGATAACGTAATAATTGATTCATTGGGAAATTTATATTGCGCCGGAAACTTTACAAATTCCAATGGATATAACTATGTGGCTATGTGGAATGGTAAGACATGGAAGGAATTGGGTACAGATAGCAACGCGTTAAATGCAAACGGAGATATATTGACAATGGCCAAGGATAATAAAGGCGATATTTATATATCTGGCTATTTTACAGACTCGAGCGGATTGTATTATCTGGCGAAATGGGATGGAACGAAATGGAATGAGCTAAAATCAAATAATAACCTAATAAATGTTCTTTATTCAGATAAAAAAGGTAATTTATATGCGGGCATTGGTTATTCGGTAGCCAAATGGGTTGATACTGCGTGGGTATCTTTTGGAAATTGGAGTGATTGGGTTGGAGCAATGGTTGCTGACACGAATGGTGATTTGTATGTTGGAAGCAATGTTGCTACGATCAGTAGCGATGGGTTTTTTATGGCGAAATTGGATAGCAATTCTTGGACTGAAGTTGGAACTGGTTTTAATGCCTTAAATGCTAATAGGTCAATTACATCAATCTATATGGATGCTATTGGAAGTTTTTTTGTTGGAGGTTTTTTCACAGATGCTAATGGTAAACAATATGTGGCAGCATATGGTACAACAACAGCCATAGATTACAAAAATGGAGAACCCGATGATCCGCATTGCAAAAATAGGATTGATACATTTTATGCTTACGGCAGATCCGGCTCAAATTTTAAATGGTCGACAGTAGGTGGCAAATTTATTTCAGGACAAAATAAGGATACCGCTATAATTAAATGGGATTCTGCGGGTAGCTGGCCCCTGAAATTAGTAGAATCGAATGGCTCTTACCGTGACTCTGCCATTGATACAATAATAATTAATGCACCATCTGCTAATTGGACGGACATTATTTCAAATAAGAAAGTGACATTTATGCCTAATGATCCCGCTGCAAGCTCTTATCTCTGGAATTTTGGGGATGGGGATAGCTCCTTACTTCAAAACCCGGTTTATACATATAAAAAAGATAGTACCTATAAAGTCCGCCTGATTGTAACGAGCGCCTCCGGCTGTATTGATGAATATGATTCAAGTATTGTTATTAGTACAACTTTAGGTATTGTTAGTTCGAACAAGGATGCCTTTAACCTCAAAATCTATCCCAATCCTTCTCATAACACATTCAATATAAAGCTACAGGGAGATAATGTCCAACAGTCGCAAATAAACCTTTATGATGTTTTAGGGCATGGTATTACATTTTTTACTACAACTAACAATGAATTTACCATCAATGCATCAGATTATTTGATGAAAAGCGGGGTATATATACTTACTATTCGTTCAGGCAATGCTGTTTTAAATGCTAAATTGGTGGTGGAATAACACTCTCCCTGCAAATAAACACCCTCCTTGTCATCCTGAAAGATGACAAAAAAAGCGGGATTGTATTTTGGTGTTTCGGGAATTTTTTTGTAATTTGCCTCTATGAAAAAACGACCTCACATCCCTACCGCTTTTTGTGGCCCTTTTAATAAAAAACTCTTTACGCGCGTAAAACTTACAGGCAGATCCGCACTACTTTCTCACTACTTTAGTGAGAATAGGCCCTGGTTTCATTTAAAGTGCTATAATTTTTAAAAAACAGCTTAAAAATGGTGAGAAATAGTGAGAAAATGCAAAAAAGTAGTGGGAGTTTCCCACTATTTATTTTTTGGGTTTGAAGCTTGAGCGCGTAAGATTTTGAGAGTAAAAAACAAGGTAAAAAGGAAATTGGCACGGAGGGGGCCAAGCCCCAACCCTACTTTACTTCGGAATAATCGCCTAAATTAAGGGATTCTTTATTTCCCTGGTATTCAGCAAAATTCCCTATCATGCTAAAGTCGATATTGGCATCGGCTACGCGGGCATTATTCATGATTATGCTGTTGGTTATAACGCATGATTCCACGACAGTATTCTCACCGATAGAGGCATAAGGGCCTACTACAGAATTCTTTATTTGAGCTCCTTTACCGATATAGCATGGCGGTATGATGATAGAGTTTTCCTGGATGATCTCTTTTGAAACCAGCTTTCCGTTTTCATGGCCTATCTCGAGGATGGTTTTATTAGTAAGCACGGTATTCTCTTTGTTACCGCAATCAAGCCAGTGGTTTACAGCAGCAGTTTTGAACTTGCTGCCTTTCCTGCACATATTTGAGAGGGCATCAGTGATCTGGTATTCACCATTTACAGACAGGTTATTATCAATAAGGTATTGCAGTTCGCTCTTGAGGTAGTCGCCATCCCTGAAATAGTAAATGCCTATAATGGCCTCGTCGGAAACAAAGGTCTTTGGTTTTTCCCAAAACTGCTTTACAATACCGTTCTCATCGGTTTCCACTACGCCAAATGCGGCGGGGTTTTCAATTTTCTTGGTCCAGATAATACCGTCCTGGTCCTTATCAATCTTGAAATCGGCATAAAAGAGCGTATCGGCAAAAGCCACAACCGTATGGCCATGAATAGCATCAGAAGCACATAAAATGGCATGGGCGGTACCTTTAGGTTCAAGTTGGTAGTATATGCTGCCTTTGGCGCCGGTTTTCTCAGCGATGGCTATGAGGTTGTCTTCAGTTTCCTTGCCGAAATCGCCTATAATAAAGGCTATTTCGTCTATTTTCTCATCGCACATCCGGGCAATATCCTCCACCAGTCGATAAACAATAGGCTTCCCGGCGACGGGAATCAGTGGTTTAGGCTGGCTAAGGGTATGAGGGCGCATTCGCTTTCCCAGGCCTGCCATTGGAATTACTATTCTCATTATTACTTCAAAATTCGGGGACAAAGGTATGAAATCCATTGTTATTAATTAAAACAGAAAGTTATTATGCTATTGTCTTATTTAGGAGGGTATTTAACGCGCTTCTTAACCGAAGGATAATAATCATTCGCCGACTTTCCTTTTTTAAGAAAATTTTATTAACTACCTTTGCGCCTCATTTTTCATTTATGCTAAATATTAGAAACATCGCCATTATCGCGCACGTTGACCATGGCAAGACAACGCTTGTAGATAAAATGCTGCACCAGGCCAAGCTTTTTCGCGCAAACCAGGAAACCGTTGACCTGATACTGGACAACAATGACCTTGAGCGTGAAAGGGGGATCACTATCCTTGCCAAAAACGTAGCCATACGCTATAAAGACGTTAAGATCAATATCATTGATACACCGGGCCACGCCGATTTCGGTGGTGAGGTAGAAAGGGTTTTGAACATGGCCGACGGCGTATTGCTGTTGGTGGATGCCTTTGAAGGCCCTATGCCGCAAACCCGTTTTGTACTGCAAAAAGCATTGCATTTAGGCTTAAAACCTATTGTGGTTATCAATAAAGTAGATAAACCCAATTGCCGCCCGGATGAGGTGCATGAAGCGGTTTTTGAACTGTTCTTTAACCTGGAAGCTACAGAAGAACAGCTAAACTTCCCAACTATTTATGGTTCTTCCAAAGAAGGCTGGATGAGCACCGACTGGAAAACCCCAACAACAGACATTAGCGCACTGCTGGATGCTATTATAGAATTTATCCCGCCTGCGCCTCATAATGAAGGCACGCCGCAATTGCAGATTACCTCTATTGATTATTCGTCATATACCGGCAGGATTGCCGTAGGCAGGCTGTTTAGGGGTAATTTGAAGGAAAATATGCCCGTTTCGCTTGTAAAAAGGGACGGCACGATATTAAAACAAAGGATCAAAGAACTTTATGTTTTTGAAGGCCTGGGTAAAATACGCACCAAAGAGCCGGTAGAGGCCGGCGATATATGCGCTATTTTTGGCATTGAAAACTTTGACATAGGCGATACCGTTGCCGATTTTGAAAATCCGGAAGGGCTGAAACCTATAGATATAGATGAGCCTACTATGAGTATGCTTTTCACTATAAACAATTCCCCGTTTTTCGGCAAAGAAGGTAAATTCGTTACTTCACGCCAAATACGTGACAGGCTAATGAAGGAAACAGAGAAAAACCTTGCCATGCGCTTAGAAGAAACCAATTCCCCCGATTCTTTCCTCGTATTCGGCAGGGGCATCCTCCACCTTTCTATCCTTATAGAAACCATGCGCCGCGAAGGGTTTGAATTGCAGGTCGGCCAGCCACGTGTACTTATAAAAGAAATTGACGGCCAGAAACATGAGCCGATAGAAACCCTGATTGTAGATACTCCACAGGAATCTTCGGGCAAAGTTATAGAGCTGGTGAGCCAACGCAAAGGTGAACTGCTTGTAATGGAGCCGAAAGGCGACCTTCAGCACCTTGAGTTCATTATCCCGTCAAGGGGCCTGATGGGCCTGCGCAATGCAGTGCTTACCGCTACGGCAGGCGAGGCTATTATGGCGCACAGGTTCAAGGCTTATGAACCATGGAAGGGCAATATAGCGGGCCGTATCAATGGCGTTCTTATTTCTATGGAGAGGGGACAATCTACAGCCTATTCAATTGACAAACTGCAAGACAGAGGAGAGTTTTTTATCGATCCGGGGCAGGAAGTATACGGTGGCCAGATAATAGGCGAGAATACCCGTCCTGATGATATTGCAGTGAATGTTATTAAGGGTAAGAAATTGACTAACATGCGCGCCAGCGGTACGGATGACAATGTGAAGATAGCGCCTAAAATAGACTTCTCCCTTGAAGAAGCATTGGAATATATCGATGGCGATGAGTATGTGGAAATAACCCCACAATCTATCCGCCTTAGGAAAATATACCTGGATGAAAACGACAGGAAAAAGATGTCTAAGAAGACAGAGTAGATCTAAATCAACAGTTTAACCACATAAAAAAACCCTCCGTAAACTTAATTACGGAGGGTTTTTATTTATTATAAGATAAACTTATTTCGCCGCTTCTTCAGCAATGGATATTCTTACCCTGTTGCCACGTATCTGCGATTTAGACATGATGCGGATGATCTTGTCTGCATCTTGTTTAGGCACATCTACAAAAGTATATTTATCATAAATATCTATATCACCTATCATGCGGCCGGGTACACCTGTTTCGCCTGCAATAGCGCCAACAATATCCTTAGGGCCGATCTTTTGGTCGCGGCCTACATTGATAAATATGCGTTGCATGCCTTCTTTGCTGTTGAACTGCGAGCGTCCGCGGTCAGCGCGTTCGCGGCCTTCATTCCTTCCACCAGTAAAGCCCCTGTCATTGCGGCCACCACCGTTGAATTCCCTTCTTTCAGGAAAAGAACTTGTTTCCGATATTTTTGAGTTCTTCGCCATGTCCGAAAGCTGGTCGTCAGAATACATTTTCATCAGTGCGGCAGCTATGTCAAGCTTGCTGCAACCCATTTCAATGAGTTCTTCTTCCCAGGTAATGTATTCTGTCAGGTTTCCTTGCTGTATCGTTTCAATGATCTTCTCAAAGAACTTCTTCTTTTTCTTTTCGAGGATATTTTTTACTGATGGCAATACGCCCTTTTCGATCTTGGTTTTTGCAAACCTCTCAATATCCCGGATAGCGCCTGCTTCCCTGCCACTTGCGAAGCTGAAAGCATAACCGCTACGGCCTGCACGGCCGGTACGGCCTATACGGTGTACATAGTATTCGGTGTCTAACGGAATATCATAGTTCACTACCATTTCTATGTCGTCCACGTCAATACCACGGGCAGCTACGTCGGTAGCTACAAGCAGTTTCACGGTACCCATGCGGAATTTATCCATTACATGTGTACGTGCATTCTGCGCCATGTCGCCATGCAGCGCTTCTGCAGCGTATCCGCTTTGGTTCATTAAGCGCACCAGGTCGTCAACGCGCCTTTTCTGGTTGCAGAACACCAGGCAAAGCTTGGGTTCATACAGTTCCACCAAGCGGGCGAGTACTGCCGGCTTGTCTTTTTCTTTCACATCGAAATAGCGCTGCTCAATAGCCGCTACAGTAAGGTCATTGGTAACAACCTTCACGTGCTGCGGGTTTTTCTGGAAGCGCCTTGTGATGTCTAAAATTGGTTTAGGCATGGTAGCGGAGAATAGCAATGTCTGCCTTTCTTCCGGTACGTCCTTCAGGATATGCTCAATATCCTCGCGGAAGCCCATGTTCAGCATTTCGTCTGCTTCGTCCAGGATCACCTGGCGTATGCAGTCTACTTTCAATGTACCCCTTTCCAGGTGGTCCATTACACGTCCCGGTGTGCCTACCACTATCTCGGCGCCCCTTTTGAGGTCCTTGATCTGGTTTACGATACTGGCGCCGCCATACACGGCCAGTACGTTCACACCCCTTTTGTACTTTGCAATCTTGCGGAGCTCTTCAGCTACCTGCATTGCCAACTCCCTTGTAGGGCAAAGAACAAGTACCTGCGGCCTTTTGCTGTCGGGCACTGCCGCCATGATAGCGGGAATACCGAATGCAGCCGTTTTGCCTGTCCCTGTTTTAGCCTGCCCCAGCAGGTCGTGACCCGCTAAAACCAATGGAATAGATTGCGCCTGGATGGGCGTCATCTCCGTAAAGCCCATTTCTGATACGGCCCGCAATATTTCGGGGCTGATCTCAGTTTCTGTAAATAATGTTTTCGTCATGTTTTGTTTTTCCCCGCTCTGTTCCCCATAACCCTCTTGGAAATCAATATATAAAAATAAGCTGATTCGCGTAGTTAAAAGCCCTTTGGAAAAGCTGGCGGAGTAATGTTAATATTATAAAATTTCTGCAAAGATACTACAATCCCCGCAGTTTATGCACATTATACATATAAAGGGCGTATAAAGTTCGGGAAATAGGGGATTTAGTTAGTCATAAATATTCTTTCGGTCGCCCACTTCAAGAATGAAAACACAAAGGATATTATCTTTCACTTCATAAATGATTCTGTAATCTCCCTGTCTGATACGATAACCTTTTCTGCCTTTTAGTTTGATGTACCCTACCGGCCTTGGATTAATAGCTAAGTCGGTAATCGCCTTTTTAACCCTTGAATAATCTGGTTCAGGGATCTTTTCAATTTGTTTCTGTACCGTTTTCTCAATCAGTATTTTATACATTCTTCCGTGCGCGCTTTTCTTCAATCATCCTGAAAGCTTCGTCTGCCGGAATAAACTCCTGCTTGCGCTTTTTTGCTTCATCATACAGCCGGATATCTTCAAAATCCTCTATTTTCTTCAGCATTTTTTTATACTTTTCCATGGAAAGGATAACCGCTATTTTTTTCCCTTCGGTATCGGTAATGTATTGCGTATTCATAAAACAGCTTTTTTCTTTAAACGTACAAATATAGAAATTGATTTCCTTTTAGCCAAGCCGCCTGCATAAAGTTCGGGAAAGAGGAGATTTAGTTTTGCATTTTGCGGGTGCTTTCCCTCAAGTTGCCTTACGCGGATAAGCCAAAAAGTTGCGTACTATTTGTACTATTTTTCACTGTCCGCAGCTACTATAACAGTACTATTCCGCTACTGTTTTCGTACTATTTACACTATTTTGTACTATTTTTTCGGTTTGCGTAGAAATATCTTACGCGGATAAAGGGTTTTTCAATAAAAGAACCGCCAGCGGCGGTGATGGACGCCGAAAAAGCAGCGGTGGCACGAAATCGTTTTTTCGTCCTTTGTCCGCCGCAGCTTTGGCATAGACGCACAGGAGCAAATTACAAAAAAATTCCTTTATCTCCAAATCTAATCTTACTTTTTTGTCGTTTTTTGTCATCTTGAAAAGATCCTTGTTTATCCCGAAGTACAAAAGAAAAATTATCATAAATTGCGATGGGTAAACAAGTTTTAAACTTGTATTATATTTACACCCCAGTTACGCTATCGCTAAACTGGTGCGATCAGGGAGGTAGCGAGAGGCAAGTCTGAGATTTGCTTTTATTAAAACCCACAAGTATTGCTGCGTTAAAAACTTACGGGAACAGGGGTAGAATTTTAAGTATTCATGCAAATATTTGATAATGAATTTTAAAAGTATAGCTATTTCTTTAACGCTTATATTAACAAGCTATTGGGCGATAGCTAATGAATATTATCAGGTAAGAGCAAAGGTGCTTAATGTACGGAGTGGCCCAGGATTAACATTTCCAGTAGTGAGCAAGTTTTCTTTTGGTGATAGTGTTTTGATTGATTCAATTGATACAGGATGGGGACAGGTAATAAATAATGGCAAAGTTGAGGGTTATGCTTATATAAAATATCTTTCCAAAAATTTTACAGCTAAGTCAAAACATATTAAATCATCAAAGAAAGAAAATAACTCTTGGGTAGGTACTATTATTGTCATTATATTAATAATTTATATTTTAGGCAAAGTATTTGGCGGTGATAGTAGTAAGAGTTCTAAAAATAAAATGCTATCAAAAGTGAGAGATCGGGTTCCAATATCAACTATTAATATTAAAACACCAATAAAACCAAAAATGGAAACTACAAAAGAAACAGTAATGAAACATCAATATGTATATTGCAAATATTGCGGACACCCATCAACTACTGTTCAATTGTTGACGGGTAGTCATTGTAGTAAAAACCCAGAAGGAGAATACCATGTTAAATACGATGGAATTGAAAAATCACAATATTTCTGTAGGTATTGCGGACACCCAGCATCAACTATTCAATTATTAACTGGATGTAGTTGTAGAAAAAATCCTAATAGTAAATATTGTGAACCTGCATTATAAAACAAAAACACGATGGAACAACTCGAAGCGTTTTTCTCTGGGCTGAAAGCTACAATTGATGAAACAAAAAAGGTTAGGGAGCAATACAATCCATTATTAGCCTTTGATTTTAATTCGTTAGAATTTTATTCGCCCAAGGAAACTAAAATTACTGAAATATTAAAGTTTTTTCTTGACCCGAATAATACCAAGCATGGCCAAGGAAATCTTTTTCTTAAAATTTTTATTGAGGAATTATACAAGGATAAGACCCTTGAACTTGAAAAGGAAAATCTCTTAAATTTTAATAAAATTGAGGTTAATACAAATTATAGAACGAATGAAGATAGATTGATTGATATTGGAATTGTTTTTGGTGATAAGGATTTCGCTATTGGTATCGAAAGCAAATTTTGGGGTGCGGAAGAGCAAACCGAACAATTATATGCTTATAACAAGTATTTAAATACTACCTTTGATGATAAATATTTGCTCCTTTTTGTTCCAAGATTTCAAGGAGATGAGCCTACCTCATTGCCATCATTTAATGATAAGAAAAGGTTTAGAATCATTAATTTTGAAATTGAAATTCTAAATATCGTCAATGAATGGAGGATTCGTTGCCAGGCAGAGCGTGTACGTTCTTTTTTAATTGACTTTGGAAATTATATAAACACAACAATATTAGGAAAACTACCCACAGATATGGAAAAAAATATAGTAGAATTTATTGAAAGCAACCCAAATTATATAAATGTTGCATTTGATGTTGAAGCCTCAATTGAAGAAATAAAAAAGCGTTTAGTCTTTAAATTCAAGGAATTAATTATTCAAACGGCCAATAAGTTAGGGCTCGTGAAAATAAAAGATGATGGTTTTGGAGAAAAAGATTGTGGACTTTTTTTTAATAAAGCCCATTGGGATTCATTAACTATTTGGATTGGTTTTGAAACCAGGGGATATGAGAATTTTAAGTTTTGGGTTGGAAATGTTAATAATGAAAAGTCTCAAGATATATTTGAGTATTTAAAAGAGGTTTTGAGTAATAATAAAGAATTTAGAGAGGATGATGGTGGTTTTTCTAGTTATTCGGGAGTTTGGAATGATACTCCTTGGCAAGATATGGTTGCTAAATTAGAAAATTCAGACATAGAAATAGATCTAAAAAATCACCTTACCCAAATTATTGAAATTGTTGAATCTTTGATTCCTAAAAGCAAATAAATAACCCTCTGCTGTTCGGGATTTGCAATCCCGAACCATTGAGTATAAGGATTTGCAATCCACTTTTAAACGCCTTCCCTCTTGGTGGCGCAAGTCTTAGGACGGTGCGCCGGATATGTAGCGTGACTTGGGCCCTTATGAAGCCCTCTCCTCAACCTTTCTCCGCCACCCCTTTCAATATCCCCAGCGTCACCATCCAGTAAAGATTCCAGTGCTCATAAGAAGCTTTTGCGGCGAAACCTGTTTGGGTGAGGGAAAGGATTGTTTGATGGCCTTTCGGGGTTAACTTAAATTCAATAATAGTATAGTTTTCCGGGCTGTCCGGCAGGCGGGAGATCCATGATAAATAGCTGTATTTGAAAACTTTTCCGGGTTCAAATTTTAGTATGGTACCCTTGTCTTCAAATTTTCTGCCATGAAATTTTCCCCTGAACAAAATGGGGCTGCCGGTTTCCCAGTCAGATACAACCTCAATATCGTTGTCATGCAGCCACTGTTTCATTTTTTCGGGATTCGTAATGGTATCCCAAACACTGGAAACCAACGCATCGACAGTTATTGATTTAGCCAGGATTTTTTCCAGTTCCATTTTTCCATCCCCTCATTGAACATTTAACATTCAACATTTAACATTCCCCTAGTAAGTCTGCCTAATCACCTCCGGCATCTTTCCCGTTTCGAGGTCTTTAAAGTCATTGGCTTCCAGCGTATGGTGGAACACATCGCGGATATAGTACAGTATTTTCCCGGTTTTTGCATCTACAAAATACTTGTAGCTGAAATTATTATAGTTCGCCTGGATATAATACACAATTCCATCAGGGGCAGTAGTGATGGTTTTCAGCATATCCATACCGTCAATTACTTTCAGCCCGTGCGGGTATATTCTTTTGGCATCAGCCAGCGGCATAGACATATTATCCTGCTCTACCACCAGTTGTTTTTTCATCACGTCCAGCCTGTTTTTGCGGTATTGTTTCATCAGGCTGGTATCAGCTACATTGGGGCTGGTTTTCAGTATCTCATCACTTTTTTCAAAGCATTGATTCAGGAATTGAACAGCAGTCAGCATCACGGCATAGTACATATCCGGCGATTTTTGCGCCAGCGCTTCAAATGTAGAACGAGAATCATAAAAATTGGGCAGCAGCGCATAAGCCCCGTTAAAAGCATAATTCACAAAACCGCTTTTGGTTATTTTGTTGGATACAATGAGCTTATTGTCATTGTCATTATTTTCGTTCATGATATTATTGATAAGAAATGAATTGGCTGGGTCGGCATAATAATTCCCTACCTCGCTGAGCTTTATAAATTTGTACGGCGTAAACTTCCATGCCTGTTTTATCGCCTTTTGTATTGCGGCATTATACACATTGCTGTCGTTATCATCAAGTATGACAAGGAGGGTACTCTTTTTTATCTTGTTAAAATTATCCCTGTTAAAATTCGCAAACTGCCCGAAGGATGCGCCCGTAGCAAAAATGCAAAATGCAAAAACCGCCAATATCTTTTTCATATCAATTTATTTGCCCCAAAGATAAAGATTACAATGAAAATATGAAATCCTATTATCTTCGCTTCCTTTAAACCCAAATTCTCCAATGAAAAATCTTTTAAAGCTCGAAGAAGCTGTTATGTTTGCGCTGGGCATATTTGCTTTCAGCAAACTTAATTATGCCTGGTGGATATTCCCTGCCTGGTTATTCGCACCCGATTTAAGCATGATAGGATATGTAGTCAATCCTAAAATTGGTTCATGGACGTATAATTTTGTACACCATAAAGCGCTGGCAATAATCATTTATCTGTTAGGTATCTATCTTAATAATGAGGCGTTTCAATTCGCTGGAATTATCCTCTTTGCCCATTCAAGTATGGACAGGGTTTTAGGTTATGGTTTGAAATACAATGATGCCTTCAAACACACGCATCTCGGCTGGATAGGCAAGGAAGAATAAATTTTTTCCTACTTTTACACCTGCAAAAGAAAACCACATATGCAAAAGAAGATCATGCTGCTTGGCTCCGGTGAACTGGGCAAAGAATTCACCATTGCCGCCCAGCGGATAGGCCAGTATATCATAGCTGTAGACAGCTATGCCGGCGCACCCGCCATGCAGGTGGCGCATGAATTTGAAGTAATAGATATGCTTAATGGCGAACTGCTTGATAAGATAGTAGCAAAACACAAACCTGACATCATAGTGCCGGAAATAGAAGCTATCCGCACAGAGCGTTTTTATGATTATGAAAAACAGGGCATACAGGTAGTACCGAGTGCCCGCGCCGCAAATTTCACCATGGACAGGAAGGCTATCCGCGACCTCGCAGCAAAAGAACTTGGGTTGAAAACAGCCGCCTACCGCTATGCCACTACTTTGCAAGAATTCAGGGATGCTGTTGAGGTAATTGGTTTGCCATGTGTAGTAAAACCCCTCATGTCTTCTTCAGGAAAAGGGCAAAGCACTGTGAAAACAGAAAGTGACATAGATAAGGCATGGGAATATGCTTTTGCAAAAGGCCGTGGCGATAAAAATGAAGTGATAGTAGAAGAATTTATCCCATTCGACAGTGAAATAACCCTGCTTACTGTCACACAAAAAAATGGGCCGACTTTGTTTTGCCCGCCCATAGGCCACCGGCAGGAACGAGGCGACTATATGGAATCATGGCAACCCGCTGCTATTTCTGATTCACAACTAGAGGAAGCACAAAAAATAGCAGAGGCGGTAACCCGCAGTCTTACCGGCTTTGGTATCTGGGGGGTGGAGTTTTTTCTTGGAAAAGGAACTGTTTATTTTTCCGAACTATCTCCCCGACCGCACGATACGGGCATGGTAACATTGGCAGGTTCGCAAACTTTCTCCGAATTTGAACTGCATATCCGCTCTATCCTTGGTCTGCCTATCCCTGAAATAAAACTGGAACGCGTGGCTGCCAGCGCCGTTATCCTTGCAAAAACGGATAGCCAAAATTATCCTGAATATACGGGCCTTAAAAAAGCCGCAGCAATCCCTCAAACCAATTTCCGCATTTTCGGGAAACCCTTTACCCGCGTTCACCGGCGAATGGGCGTCTCCTTTGCTTATGCCCCCATTGGAACTTCTACCGATGTTGTGAGAAAGCTGGCGAAAGAAGTGGCCGATTGTATAGAAGTTGTATAATGACCAAAAAATAGCAGGCTAGCTTCTTTGAAACAGCCCCTTTTTTAAAAGTACCGCAGCTTAAACAAAAAAAAATCCCAATAACCTTTGCGGATAGGGATAGGTTGTTATCTTTGCCGTAAGAGTAAAATTAAAAACATGGCATTAAAATTTATAACCTCCACCACCGGCCTGCTGAAGCAGTTGCAAAATATTAGCGGCGTTATTGGCACCCGCACAGTGATCCCGATCCTTGAATATTTCCTTTTTGAAGTGGAAAAAGGCGGCAACCTGGTACTTACGGCTACCGACCTTGAAGTGAGTATGCGTACTGCCCTGAAAGTGGAATCTAAGTCCACAGGGCGAATAGCAGTGCCTTCACGGCTTATTATGGATATATTAAAAACCCTGCCGGAGCAGCCTGTTACTTTTACTATTAATGATGAGACCCACTCTATAGAAATAACAAGCGATAACGGTAAATACAAACTTGCAGGCGAAAGCGCAGATGATTTTCCTAAATTCCCTGTGCTCGAAGGTTCAGGCAATATTACCCTGCCAGCTTCGGTTATTTCTTCAGCCATAATTAATACTTCCTTCGCAATTGGCACCGATGAGCTTCGTCCTGCCATGACAGGATTGTATTTCCAGATGACTGATGCTGAACTTCGTTTTGTAGCTACAGACGGCAACAGGCTGGTGCTTTACAAGCGCAGCGATGCGCATGGTGAAAAAGAAGAGTCTTTTATATTGCCAAGAAAAGCGCTTAACCTTTTGAAAACATCGCTCCCTGCGGAAGATGTAACAGTAACACTTGAATATAACCGCCTGAACGCACATTTCAGTTTTGAAAATTTGCACATGATCTGCAGGCTTATAGACGAACGTTTCCCGGATTATAAGGCAGCCATCCCTGTAGATTCACCAAATAAACTGGTGGTAAACCGCAACGACCTTTTAAATGCGCTCCGCCGCACCATTATATTCTCTAACAAATCTACCAACCAGGTAAGGTTTAAAATTACCGGCAGTGAATTGCAGGTAAATGCACAGGATATTGACTTCAGCAATGAAGCCAACGAACGCCTTGCCTGCGAATATGAAGGCGCCGATATGGAAATCGGTTTCAATGCCCGATACCTGATAGAAATGCTTAACGCACTGGATTCTGATGAGGCCACACTTTCATTATCAGAATATAACAGGCCGGGCATCCTTACACCAAAAGAACAAAACCCCGGCGAAGATGTACTGATGCTGTTGATGCCGATAGTACTGAATGTGTAAATTAAATGGGTAAATTGTTGAACTGTTAAATTGTTAAAAAGATGCTTCAACAATTTAACCATATAGCAATTTAACAATGTATTTAATCAAAAACGCACATATCGTTAATGAGAATAAAATTTTCTCAGGAGATGTATTGATAAAGGACGGGCGTATTGAAAAGGTCGCAGGTGAAATAAGCAACCTCCCGTTTGCAGTAGAAGAAATAAATGCCGAAGGGAAATACCTGATTCCCGGCATGATAGACGATCAGGTCCATTTCCGCGAACCCGGCCTTACCCACAAAGCTACTATCTATACCGAAGCGCGTGCAGCCGTGGCAGGCGGGGTAACTTCCTTTATGGAAATGCCCAATACCAAACCGCCCGCTGTGACTCAGGTATTGCTTGAGGATAAATACAATATCGCGGCTAATACTTCTTTAGCTAATTATTCCTTCTTCATGGGGGCTACGAATGATAACCTCGATGAACTAAAAAAAACGGATGCCTCAAAAGTCTGCGGCATTAAAGTATTCATGGGTTCATCTACCGGTAACATGCTGGTGGATAATAATGAAGCGCTGGAGAAAATATATTCGGAATGTAACAACCTCATAGCCATACATTCTGAAAGCGAGGAAGTAATAAACCGGAACCTTTCCATCTATCGCGAAAAATACGGCGATAATATCCCAATTGAATGCCATCCGCATATCAGGAGCGTAGAGGCTTGTTATGTATCTACTCAAAAGGCAGTGGCGCTGGCAAAAAAATATAATACCCGCCTGCATATCCTGCACATTTCTACAGAAGAAGAATTAGAGTTATTTGATAATACTTTTCCTCTCGCCCAAAAACGTATCACGGCAGAGGCATGCGTGCATCATTTGTGGTTTGACGCTGATGACTATAAGGAATATGGGGGATTGATAAAATGCAACCCCGCAATCAAAGAAGCAAGGCATAAGAAAGCCATTCTCAACGGCCTGTTAAATGATAAAATAGATATACTTGCTACCGACCACGCCCCGCATACATGGGAAGAAAAACAGGGCGACTATATGCACTGCCCCAGCGGGTTGCCTTTGGTGCAGCACCCCCTCCTGATGATGCTCGATTTTTATCACGACGGTAAAATTTCTCTTGAAAAGATCGTAGAAAAAGCATCGCATGCCCCGGCAGTATGCTTTAAGATACGCGAAAGGGGTTATATCCGCGAAGGGTATAAAGCTGACCTGGTTTTGGTTGACCTTAACCGGAAACATACTGTAAGCAAAGAAAATATCTACTATAAATGCGGCTGGTCACCACTCGAAGGGCACACATTTAACTCTTCCATTGATACTATTTTTGTGAATGGAAATAAGGTATTTGCGAATGGTGTTTTTAAGGAAGATGTAAAGGGGGAGAGATTGGAGTTCTATTCAAACCAGCCTTCCTAAAAATCAATAACCGTTTTATGTTCAAGATAATGTATGCCTTCTGTGGAGGCAATGCCACGGATATGATATGTAAACATTTCACGGAGTATCAGCGCCGGCGGGAACTGGTCTGGCGGGAATAGGCCGGAATTGAATATTTCGAGAATGCGGGAAGTATAAAGCCGTGCTACAATCTGGATATTCAGATCGGAGCGGTATAGCCCGTTGGAAATACCTTTTTCCAGGTTGGCTATAATAGATTTAAACGCAAACCCCCAGCGGAACTCATCAAGCCTCTCATAGCTGGACGGGTAGTATTTTTTTAGTTCGTACAGTAAAGACGGGTTTATCGTTTTTGCCATTACTGCATTGCAGCGGTAGATCTCAAGCAGTTCGTCAATAGCATTTAAACCGGGCTTGTCAGCCACCTCGCAAAATTCCGTTTCCTGCTCATTTATAACCTGTTCTATTAGTTTATCTATCAGGTCGGCTTTGTTTTCGACTTCCAGGTACAGTGTTTTTTTGGAAATACCCAGGTGCTGGGAAATATCATCCATCGTAAGGCTTTTGATGCCATACTGAAAGATCAGTTTCTTCACTTCCAAAAGTATATTTCTGTCCTTAGCCACCTATTTAATTATAAATTATGAATTATAAATTAGGGTAATTAATAGATCAAACACCATTATTTACAATAAATAATCGGCAAATATACGAAAAAAATAAACACGGGAAACGAAAATAGGTTTTAAAGTTTCCGGAGGGGGTGCTTTAACGGAAGGCTTCGCTTAAAGCTAAGGCTTCCGTAGTTCCCCTATTGCTTCATAAACTTCGCCATGTAGCTGCCATTATCGAACCCTGCTCTTATTAAATATATTCCGGAGGGGAGGTTGGCAACATCTATAATTTTTAGGTTTGAGGGTTCAAAATTT
>Ga0302280_1000654_pt1 | contig 30674 bp, 24 predicted proteins | sample III_Fen_E1_1_FD_198771 | JGI IMG/M metagenome (GOLD analysis project Ga0302280, IMG submission 198771) | Peat permafrost microbial communities from Stordalen Mire near Abisko, Sweden - III_Fen_E1_1 | ecosystem: Environmental > Terrestrial > Soil > Wetlands > Permafrost | place: Sweden: Abisko... | reverse complement strand
TTCCCTAAAAATAAGCTCCATCTGTCATTATATATAAGCCTGCTCCCTCAGCCTTTCCCTGTTGAAACTTGCCAACAAAAAGCGAGCCATCACTCTTATACATTTTACCGACTCCATGAGGCAAATCATTCTATATCTCTTTATTTTTACAAAGTTCAACTCTCCCTCATAAATATCCTCACCAAATAGTTTTCTTCTTAATAAATACTGCTTTTAAGTAAATTCAACCAGGTAGGTTGCTGAATAATGAATGCTCTACGCTTGGATTCGAGGACTGATTTGACAGTGGGTAATAACTATGGAAGTTAGATATGCTCTTCAATCTCGACTACGTTCGTCTTGCACTATACTTCTTGAGATGTTTAATTAGCGTTGCAGTGACCACAATAATTTTCAGAACAAACCTCGTTACCCATAGAAATCGAAATAATATATGTAATCCTTATATAGGGTTTAAATAACCATCAAGCAGTCAACACGCAAGCTCCACCTACAGCCTTGATCTTCTTCTCAGCAGTCTTACTGAAAAATTTAGCCTTGACGACGACTGGTTGGGAGGGGAGAAATCCCTTGCCGAGCACTTTAAAGAATCCTGCCTTGGTTACATCGATGACTGGCACTCTATCCTTGTTGGAAGCGTAGAGTTTACGAGATGCATCAGTGACAAGAGTCCACAGCTTGTCAAGGTTGACAATGGGGAAGTGTAGTTTGTTGCGTTGAAGTGCAAACTGACGGATGCCCTTTTTACCGAAATAACCTGGATGATAGCGGTCCATGGCGGTACGGTTGTAGCTGAGCCCACCGGCATTACCTCGACCACCTGAGTGTTTACGATTTCTGCCTACTCTTCCACCTCCGCAGCTGACGGATCCTCTGAGCTTTCTAATTTTTTTGAGTCTTGCAGTCATGGCTGATAAATAATAATATATATATTAATTAATTAAATTGGCACATGTATTGCCCTAATGGTTGCATTCAAGCAGTTTATACTAATTATCTAACTTCGATACTTTGTCCATCAAATTGTTTTATCTGAATTTAATAAAATGATTGATATTGTAATAAAATATGCTACTATTAAGATAAAAACAATAATTGGAATGGAAGAAGACTTCTATATAGGTTCAGTTGAATAGATTATCATCGTCATCACCTTCGTTTCCGCCCAGACCTGGAGGATCGATGTCACCATTGGCTAATCTATCAAATAAGAGGTTAGCTGCCATTTGCTCATTTTTATCACAAGCTAGATATGCCTGCGCTGCTTAAATTTTACTAAAGCCCAAAGAGGCCAACTAAATAATCCAAGAATTACCCTGTTGATTGCCTACTCCTCTTGAGGACTAACTACGATCTATCCTTGATTCTATTCGCCCTCCTAGCCCTAGTATTCATCTCCTTACTCTTCGTCTTCCATGTCTCCACCATCCATCACAAGTCTTTCAAACTCATCTGGATGTTATGCTATGAGCTAAATCGATATCAACATACATTGTAGAGCTGAGGTGAAGTTTGAGATAGTTGCTACAGAATGGCTGGCAGAGAAGTGGGATCATTTTGAATCATCTGCCTAATTTGATCGAACTGAGGAAGATTCACCAATCCAGCAAGGGTATTCAGGCCCTCAGCTGAGGATGGAGATTGGGAGGGGATGCCATTTAGAAGATACTCAACTGCTCTCTCTGTATTATTGAAAGCTGCTCGTAGGGCAGCCACACACTGCTCTCGTGGAAATCCCATTGACATTAGTTCGTTAATCTGCCCTTCGTTTTATTGACTTGGAGGTGGCACCTCTGGTTTATTGACTTCTTGCTTTTAGACCTTCTTCACTTCAGTCTTTTCCTCCTTCTTTACGGGAGCCTAGACCTTCTCTTCAACTTTTGGCTTGGGTTGAGGTTTCTTGATGAGGGAGTGAGTACTGCGACCTGAGTCATGACTACAAGAAAATCAGTTTCCTTGAGACCCAATTTTTCGATTTGGTCATCATTGTTGGTAGTTTTGCCCTTGAAAATAATCTTTTGAGATTATACAGGGTAACCCTTTTCAATCTTAATGAGTTCTTTGAGATCAACGATCTGTCTAAAAGTTATAATACTGTGCGGGTGGGTTCTATTTCCAGACTGAAGACTTCTCCCTTTAAATTCTTGATGCTGATTTTCATGTGCGTCTAAAGTATAAATGAGTTTAATATCAATTAGATTGATTTACATATGAGTCAATGCATTTCTAAACAATACTTATCAGACAATTTCAGTTCCAGATTCGGGCTTAATATTCATAGGACTACGCTTTGCAGATGAATCTATATCTATTAAGAACCTTTTCATCAGTTGAACACTTACAATATGGCATTTGCGATTTTTACCTTATAGAAACTCGTTCACAGACTTCTTTATTTAAATTCTTCCATGCTTTTCTTTTTGTTCCAAACTAGCCTAGAAACTAGTCATAAGGTTTGGGAAAGTCGTTCAGTTTGTCCCCTTCTCTTGATTCACAATCTATATATTTCGATTTTCCCTCCTGCAATCTATAAATAATTAGTAATATGACTAGCTTCAAAAGTTCTCCGCTGATTTTGGACCACCCTCAGTCCAAATTCTCTAAAAATACAAGACGAACATCAAAAACTCGACCTCCCGCTCAGAATGAATTCGTTATTGCTAATCCCTTCCTTCAAGGTTAGGAAGAAAACCATCTGCCCCCAGACCTCCGACAGCAGGTTCTGCAGATGGACTACCTTTCTCCGCAACACATTCAGAATATTAACTTTAGCAGCATGTCTGGGAACCGTCGTTCGTCTGCTTTTGCTCGTCATCTACAATCAATGCAGAGCGCTGCTAAAAAACAGGAGGAGATGTATCGATTCTTCCTTGGAGGTAAAACAGAGCAGTGCCAGGAAGCATTGGTCTAACCTATGGAAGAGGAGGCACCTATTTCCATTGAAGCCGACGATCAATCAGCCGGTGTACGACATTGCTTCTTCCAATTAGATGAAGACCCAACTGATGCTCACCCGTTTGCTTTTCTAGGATAAGAGGTTGACTAGGATGACATTATCTACTATTCACAGAACTGCATTCTCGATGAGCCAGAGATGAAGGACGACTACTAGGCTTACTTTAACTCATGATCATACTATATTTTAAAAGTATATTATCAATGATGCAGATGATACTGCCCGTTGGGAGTTAATTAGCCCAGACTTGTCCATAAATTGGTTTCATCTGAGTATCCCTTCACTGGATGCGGTTTGCAGTCCTATTTACCTTAAAATAAATGGTCCACCGTCAGTTTGAAAGCATCACTTAGCATACGAGGGATAAGTTCTCCAAGCAAAGGGCTTGAACACTCAATGCAGGGGTTTTCATTAACTTCAATGAGCCATACTTTGCGTTCAGCATCAATAATGAAATCAAGTCCAAATATTTCAAAGCAGCGGCGTTTGTTATTACAGTTTATCTTTTTTCTGACTGAGCTGAAAGTCATATATGTAATCTCTTTTATTCTATTCCAGATTATGTCCACTTATCCTTGAGGCAAAAATTTGGCCAACTACCAGTAGGAGAGCTGGTTGCCGTTTTAGAATTGGCCATAATTCTAACTGTATTTTTGAATAGCATTGTTCGTAAGGTGGATGAAGTAGTTACTAATGTCATCAGTCGAAAAGACTTAAGCTGATGTACGGATGTATCCTTAACTAAAGAAATAAAGCTGCATGGAGTCAGTTAGTAAAGCCCAAACGCGGATATCGAATTTGCGGGAATGGATTAAAAAAGGCTTCTCTACATACTTCTGTAGCACAAAGGAGCAAGCGTTTAGCTAAAATTTTTATGCTGCACTAAATTTTGGCTCGGGAATGACCTACTGACTGACTTGGTTGGAGATTAATCTCTCGTTGATTTAGCTATAAGCCATTTACTGTTGCTCTTCTTCTTCCTTTAATACGTCCTTACCTACCTTCTTATCCCATTCCTTGAGATGGCATTCAGACTTATCCTTGATATTCTTTCTCTTCATTAGGAGCATATAGTCGAGCAATATCTTCTCCATCTGCTCCAGAGAATCAAATATCTCGATACCTCTGCCTCTGTTCAACCCTGTCGGCTTGAGCAACCAGAGATAACTGTTCTCGCTGTAGTATGTGCTGTTATTGATAGGTTTTGACAGCATGCTGACCTTTTTCCTGATGTTTGGGTTCTGCCAGGACATATAACCCTGCAACTTATTCACGACACTAAACCATTATCCCCTCTTTGCAATATTCTTGCGTGGATCATTCCTCTGAAAAAAATATAGAAATTGTTTGAGATTATATTCGCAGTATTCGTCATCAAAGTCGATGATGAAGGTAATTGGAGTGAGGGTGAAAAGTTCAATTCGATTTGTCTCACAGTAAATTTGCAGGTTACTAATAAGACGATCCTTGGTACTGATCTCCTCACTGAATTCGAAGTGATTAGCTATGCGTAGCTTACCTCTTCCGCCATTCTTTTTATAGTATCGCTGGTCTTTGTAGAATCCCCATTTGAAATTGGGAACCTCTCCGACCTTAGCCTCACGCCACCGTTTACGTTGAAGCATCAGCTCACGTACCAAATCCTAGTTATTGTTGCCTTTGATCACTGTGAAGATTAGTTCCTTTTTGCCATTTCTGGTGGCCTTGGGTTATATTAAGGAAGTTTATTATGTGTAAATATTCTCTGTGAACTGATCGTTTAGCTGTGAGGAAGACAACCTCGTTTACTTGCTTTTTTATTCGGGATTTTATGGGGCGTCCTTCTCAGTCGTTAGCTTCATAATAGACTATTTAAAGATTCTAAAGTTATGAAGGATGGGATGAGGAACTGGCCTCTTTTTGGAGATCATCATGATCGGAGTTGGCGGAGTGATCTTCTTGCTGATGAGTAGGTTAGACAGAGGCATGTAGTTGTACAGTAAACGACTATTCGCAGTGGGTTCCGAGAAGATCATGTCCTCCCTCATTTTATGGTGCTGTATGGGAGAGTACTTAATGTTTGGTAGGACGTCCTTCGACAGTGGTTTTCGCTTTGCGGATACATAAACACGGCGATCTTGGGAGAAGTCCATCGAAAGTATTAATTTTATTACCAATCGAATGAAATAATAATCATCTTGATGTGATAAATGGAAGCAATCATCAGATAATTTGTCACAGTTCCTAAAATTAGGCCATATTTTCTACCATGCTAGTCAGTTGATTCTTGACTCTATTGTAAAGAATATTGGCTTTCTAAACTTTCAATTGGTATTTTCTTGATAACTCCTTATATATTTAGCATTATTGACTCAATCTCTCATATTTCTCTTTTTTCTCTCTTAATTCTTTGGTAAGTATTTCGATAGTTTATTTGGCTTTAGCCTAAGTCACTTCAGGAAGGTTCACGCCAACACAAACAGAATTCTTGTTTTTGAAATTTTACGGGGGTTCATATTTCTCTTCTTCTTCTTTCTTTTGTTCTTGTTTCTTAAGGTCTTCTATCTATGTGTTTGCGACTCTTAAACCTTATTTTAAGTCTTTGATTTCATTCTCTTGATTGCCTTCCATGCCTCCATATTTCCACTGATTGACTCTTAGCATGTTTACGTTCTTTTATTTGACACATTCTGATCTTGGAATCTCACTTTTGCATGGCGAGTTAACTTTTCCAACCCCCTGCCTGCTCCTAAAAATATTTAGGCTCTTAGATTTCTCTATCATGTCTGTTTGATTTTATTATAAATTGCCAATATAACCATATTGCATAACGGGAACTAAAGGCAAAATTTACTTATAACTCAATTAAAAATAAAAAAGGGTCATTATCTGCATCAAAGGGAAAATTTGATTGAAGAAAGCATTTAGCCAGCCAAAAGATGTTGGAAATTAATTTAACTGCCTGTGCAATGGGATAGAAAAGAAAAGATAAAAATTAAAAAGAATCAAATGCGATTCAAAAATACAATGTAAAAAATGACCTAACTGAAAGACTAATTACAAATAAAAAATATCAGCTAAACAAAACAAAAATGCAAAATTTTTAACAACATTGTGAAAGAAAAACAAATAAATTGTTGAATTGAAAAAGAACTTCAAATTACTTGAGGATAGCATGAAGGGCAAAGAAGAATTAATAATAATTAGCAAAAATCAATTACGCGATGAAAGCATATAAATCCAGTAAAAAGTGATTCTTGAATTATTGTTAATTAAAAATTGTAAATGGCAAATAGTCCTACGACTTATATTGTTAAAATACTAAAGATAAAATAATGAGAGCATTGCTTTCGTCATTTCCCATATTCGCCAAACACTTACCGGACTATTCTCGAAAGCAGTTGCTTGCGAGAACGTTACTGCTGATCAAATGAATTCAGCAAATGACCTTTTTCGTGCTTCCTGTTCCGGTACTCTGAATCTTTGTAAATTTATTTCATTTGAGAGTGGTTGGATGAGTTTTTATTTGCAGGATGAATCGGACAACCGAATGACAGAAAATAATCTGTTGATGACTTCGCCACGCTCAAGCTTTTCAATTTCCCCTTTTTTCCTTTTATTTTTGTATGGCATAATCTGTTCTTCATCGAACTACTATCAGTTTTCTTAACTCCAGCTTTAGTCTTTTTTACTGTTGCCTTTTCCATTTATCCTATTTCTGGCAATTCAGATCGTAATTGCTGCTTCATCTCAGACCGGCATCGAGGTTTGTCTTCCTCTTGATAGAATGCACATTGTTCAATTTGCCTTTTATTATGTTTAACTACACCCTCCGAAAATGGTTCGGACATATTTGAAGGATTGTGTTGCATACTTAGAGTTTCAATGTGCTCATTAATGGCTTTTATGTTACCATTTATTTATTTTTGATTTTTCAGGTTCTCAGCGAGAATTTCATTGATGTAGTCGTTATTTATGGTACTCTTACTTGGCAAATTAATATGGGAAGTAATTTGCAGTTAACTGTTACACATATCACCAACTCTGTAACTGTTGTAAGGCGGTTGAGATGGATGTGGATGGCAATGATGACAGGGATGGCAGTGATGGTGATGGTGACAGGTATTATGGTAGATGCGACTCTCCTGCTGAACAAAGCTATGATTAGGTTATACTATTTTGATATAGTTCTGTGAGGGGCTGGCTGATAATCGACTTTCTAGGTGGTGGATCCGATCCTCGACTTTCCCTTTGAGATCGATGTATTATTTCTATATTTCTCTGGATTTATTCATTTTAGAAATTGGGATAACATAACTTTGATACTAATTAACAGTATGAGTATCAAAGGCAAATGCTGAGTTATCCTATCAAATCAATCCAAATACCCTATCCAAAGATACAACCACAAAGTTCGGCATGACCTTCTCCTTTTTTAAATAAATGTCCAATAATAGTGGTTCGAACTTTGCTGTCTTCAAAAATATTGATATATTCCTTTAATATGTGAATGAATGCAATCCTCCTCGCATCTTTTATAAAAATCAGCAGCATCCCTTCTTCGATTTACTGTCAATTTCTTTAGAACTCAGCTTTACATTGGTATTTCGGTTTTAATTTGGTTTTACCGCATTGCCTTGGTTTGTATTTGTATTTCTGGTAGGAACCATCGTGCTTCTGGTCTTATCGCTATTGGCAGTGCTATAGATTTATTCGGGTGGAACAACTGCCTTTTCTTTTAAGTATATCTCTATTTTAGAAAAACAGTACCCTTGATCAACTGGTTAAATGCTTCATTGACATTCGTACCTGTGGCAGCCGATGTCTACAGGTAATACAGTTTGTTTTTATTTACGTAATCCTCAATCAACTCCTGCTTGACTTCGCGCGACTCGACGAGGTCCGATTTATTGCCCACCAGCATGATAGTAATTCTTGGCTAAGCGTTTTCTCGGAGCTAGCCCAACCACTTTTGAACATTTTCAAACGTTTTGGATTTGGTAAGATCAAAGGCGATGATAGCACCAACGGCTCCACGATAGTAAGCATTAGTGATAGCCCTAAAGCGTTACTGTCCAGCGGTATCCCAAATCTGATTTTTGATATACCTTCCATCAATATTGACAGTCTTGGTGGCGAACTCAACTCCAATGGTTGGTTTGGAGTCCATGTTAAAGGTATTATCTACAAAGCGAGAAAGCAAATTGGACTTGCCGACTCCTGAATCTCCAATCATAACAGTTTTAAAGAGGAAGTCAAACTCCTATTGTCGGGTCATTAATATATTTATCAAATGATTGTATTCAATCCGCCTCCGGAAATATCTCAATTTATCGGACTCATTTAAACATTAACCAGATCAAGGTAATCACATTGTGATGATTATTGAAAAGAATCTTTTCGCATATATGACTTCTCCTCATGAAAAAAAAAATGGGAAAAGAAAAGAGTGTTTAGCATGAAATATCTTAATTATGGGCTATTGCAATTAGATCATCAGAAGCGGTCTCCTCGGATGCGTTTGGCTAACTGGAGATCCTTGGACATAATAGTCACACGCTTTGAGTGGATTGCGCATAAGTTGGTATCCTCAAATAACGATACGAGGTAAGCCTCTGCAGATTCCTGCAAAGCCAACACTGCTTGACTCTGGAATCTCACTTCTTGCTTGAACTCAGTAGCGATCTCACGCACCAATCTCTGGAAGGGGAGTTTACGGATCAACAGATCAGTCTGAATAAGAAGCAAAAAAGAAGAGAAAGCCAACTGCAGCAGTTGGGCCAATATCAATGACATACGCTCTTTTGGAATTTTCTGATTTCTCGCAGGGCAACTGTTCCTGGTTTAAATCTGTGAGGTTTCTTAAGCCCTGAGACGATGGGGGCTGACTTGCGAGCAATCTTTTGAGCGGCAAGTTGTTTGCGAGGCACCTTTTGTGCAGTAGACTTCCTTGCTGTCTGCTTAGTTCTGGCCATATCTAATAAAATATGAGTTGAAGCCTAAACGAATGGTGATAAATTGAATTAAGCGAGATGGGCGCAAACTACCAACCCAAAAAGAGTCAATAATCATAAAAGAAAAAAGTAATAGAAAATAAGGAAAAAAAAACTTGAATAAGTTGATCAAAAGTTCGACTGCGTTTATCAGAGTTCTTAAAGCATTTCTTATTTTTCTTCACTGTTTTTTATTTTCCAATAATAATAATAATATTTTTTTATTTTTGAAAGAATGATCACAAATCATTTCCTGCGTAAAACACGGTAAATTTCGTTGTGTGACAAAAATACTAAAGATTTTTGTAAAATTTAGAAGATGGCTTCCAGTCTCTGATTGAATACTTTGCTGACAGCCTCCCAGTAATTCTCCTTTGCGGTGCTATTTATTTCGCTTTAGAGATCTGTAAACAACTTTTAATAATACAATAAGTCTTTCTGATTAGCCATCTCTAGAAGGGGTGTTTTCAATCGACTTGCCAACAGCATCTATATTCTATCGCAGCAACTACTCAAGCTTGAACTGATAAATTTGCTTAATTATTCTATAAGACTCTGTTGTCTTTTATTGTTGTGCTTCTAGTTGTTCTCTTAAATTTTGAGTATGATTTGGCCGAAGTCTATGAGTCCGTCCTCCCTGATCTTTGAGTACAATTCTTCCCAATAAATCTTCTCCTTTTTATTAAACTCCAATTTCCCCACCAAAGCGTTCAGCTTCAGATGGAATTTTTATTTTACCATGCTTGGGGATTACTATTCAATTTTTCCAGAAGATACTTCTTGATTTTAATACCTTCCTAGAATTGAGTCTATACTGAACTTTAGAGCTTGAGCTGATTTCTAGTTTCCCTTCTGATATCGATCCCATTCTCCTTCAAAACCAAACTTCTTGGTCAACACTTTAAAGAACAGCGATAAGTCCTTAACATCTATATCTGGATGTTATATAATCTTTGAGTAATTTTATTTGTACTGTTTCTTCTGTTCCTCGATAAAGTTGATCTCCTTACTAACAGCTTCTTGTTCGGTCATTGACAGTTTTTTCTTCATTTCCGTAACTGTAATTTCGGCCATGTTGATAGAGTATATCTGTATCAATTGTTCATATCTTTTTTTTGGTACCATAACCATTTACTTTTCTGATGAGTCACCTGGTCCTTCCTTCATTTCTTTGATTAATTACTGATTGCTACAAGATTGCGATAGTGTTCTAAATAAGTACTCTAATAGTTCATCAAATTTTTTCTTGTATTCGTCATAACTCTCACGAGCTTACTCTTTCATGCCTTATATCTACTGCATGCGATCTCTTAGATCTTCACTTCCGAGGCAAGTGTATGTTTTGGTTAGTGTTTCCATATTGAGGGGTTCTTTTTTGGTCGATTGCATTGACCTCTTCGTTTGGTCCTGGTGGGAGATATCTGGCACGCTTTTCCTGAAAGAAGCAAGTTCCTCACTGATTCTAAGATTGGTCATTTTGAGTGAACTGTTTTCCTTCTGAAGTTGATCAAACTCCCGATCTTTTTCTACATATCTCCATCCCATAAGTTTGAGAGGATCATTAAACTTGAGTTAATTTCCAAAGTATTGTATAAGTTTTTCTGATTCCTTTTCCATATGTTCCCTATAGGATTTGAGGAGAGCTGTTTAGTTGCAGATGGCTTCCATGTGTTGTGTATTTTATTTCATTTATTATAATGAGAAGCAATAAATAATATCCAAATTGATAAATCTTAACACAATTTATACTTTATTGGATTTGACAAGTATAATCAATTTGTAATGCAGCTGTCACCTTAGAAATCATCAAAATAATAATAATGTTTTGCTAGCTATTTAGGGAATCATTCTTTGAGGAATTCAGTTTAGAGGAAAATCATTATAAGGATGATAGTTCTTCTTTCCTTTTAGTTATTAGAACTGTTATAAAGTTTAATTATAAATTATGTCACTTCTTTCTGCCGGCAAACGTACCTTTTCCATAATTCAGAAATCATGGTGGGAGGGGATAAATCCTACGGTCGAGGCCTGTTTGTGATGGACCCAGACGAAGCCGATCGTAAGGCACAGAAACAGCAGCAATATCAATAATAACTACGCATCCAAATGTAGGAGATAAAACGGCGCAAGGACGAGTAAAAACGCAAGGAAAGGGAAGAGGACATGCGACTGGAGCAAAAGATCAACGAGGATATTCGCAGGGAGACCGAGAAGAAAGATAAGCCCAATAGCAACAGCGATAATAATGTTGCAACCACCAACCAAAGATCACAAATTATCAAAGCAGAGGTTGTAATGGATGCGCCAAGGAAGAATTAGTACAGTGTACAGGCAGAAAAATTTAATCTGAAAACTAGTCCTGCAGAAATGGACTACTCCAGAGAAAACCCATATCTAATGAAGCCAGCAGCCTACCAATATTCAGGTGAAGAGTCGCGCTTCTACGAGGAAGTCAATAACCAAAAGTTAAAAAATCTGCGATAGGCCTTGGAGTAAAAGATGAGCGAGGTGTATAAGAAAATCAAAGGATCGCAGGACCTGGAGGTCGATAAGGAGCTAGAGATCATTCGACGCAAAATACAAAGTTCCAACGACAGTTATGAAAACTAAAATCCAAAAGTGCCCCAATTTGAGGAGGGGTACTCCCATTTCTATAAAGTACCAAAAAAGAAAAACTTCGAAGAATCTGAAATTCCTCATTTTAAGAATATGAATTATGATACAAAGAGTAAAATGAAAAGGAGCGAATATCCAACAGCCAATAATCATCAGCAAGTTTCAATGGAACCAAAATTTAGTAGTTCTAAGAAGGAAATAACTCGCGAATTAGAGGGCGATAATGATTAACGGGCTTGGGGCAAAAAAAAGGGGAAGGGTAACTTTTTAGGCAATCGTGAGGCTTTAGATTTTCAGGTTGACAGCATAATGGGGAAAATTGATAATTTGCTGAGTAAGGACTACGATTGATTAATTTTAGCACTATTTTTAAGTCTAATTGCTAGAGTAAGAGATTAAAATAGAGAAGTCATATTATAATCCGAATAGATATTGTGAAGTTAATTTGTATTGGAACAATGTTTTTGTGCTGAATTTATCTAAATAAATCAACAATAAAGACATATTCGAATTAATTTGTCGAATGATTGTACCTACACTTTCTAAATCAAAAATATTAGCCTAGTAAATATAAGAATAATTTAGTGTGGAATGATGAAGCTATGTTGAAATATATCCATTAATAACAAAGATGATTCTTCATTGCTTTTTACTGAAATGTATTTGATAAGCTTATTTTGTTATTATTTTTTATATATTGATAATTTAAATACAGGCACCAGACTATCAACTCTGAGTTATTTATCAAGCATCAAAGTAGATAGACATTTATCAAATAAATCGAAATCAATAACTTGAAGCTTCCATCAGCAATGACTGGAGTGTCCTTGGCCTCGAAGCCCCAAATTTGCCATCCAACTTCAGTTCCAATTGCAATCCAGTGGCAGCGGGGGTTGAAAGCGAGGCAGTTAACTGGTGCTCCAGCATCGTGCTGAGGAGCGGGCTTTTCGACATCGCTGAAATCAAAGACTCTGACCTTCTTCTTGTCCTTTCCACCAGTAACAATGAAGTTTCCTCGAGGAGAGACAGTTACTGCGTTGATGTTCGCTCCAATGAGAGAATATATCTCCGTCACTGTTCATTTACAATCTTTGGTTTTATTTGAAAAGGACTCATGATTCCTTGCTGTTGATAACTGCCTCTTTCTTTTGACCCGACCATCTGATAATTATTGGTGTTATGAGTTTTCACATTTATATAATTGTCATTTATCTGCCTTACAATAGTCATAAAATAATGGATCAAGAAATTGTTATCAATCACATGTAAGGTTTATTGTGAGGTCTGCTTTTATAAATAGTCCGTCTTTACACGCGGCAGCAGCACGACTTATATAAGCAAATGTAGCCAAACTCGCATTAAATATCCAAGACTTATTCAGGCAATCCTCATTATTATATGAATTAGTATCAGAAGCTTCTAACTGAGGCCCAATGGCACGAAATGCCCCAAGAAAGCGACTAAAAACGATAAGAGCTAATCATTGACCGCTAAAACAGGGACATCATTCTAGAGTATTCATTTCATAATTAAGATTCATGAATCGCACATATAACAGTGCAGATGTTCCTTCTCTAATCGAAGACACATATTCTGAGCAAATTGTACGGCAGCTCAGAGGTGTAATTGGACTCCGCATATTGCGAAGTCGTCCAAATTGCTAAATTAGATACTCCGACCCCGAGCTGTTTCATCGAAAAGCAATATCAAAATTTTTGTAAATGGCTGTGAATGAAAAAGAACCTCAGTTGCAACTCGAGTCACTTCGCCTCCTCAACTATGCAACAAGTCACTCTAATATGGCTGATTCGTTAACTTGTCTGGAAATTGCTCAAGCAGGGGGAATCACGATCTTAACAAAACTTTTAGGCTAAAGACATGTCGAGATCCTATCGAAGGTCATCTTAATTTTGGGGAATATATTCAAATGTCATTCCGATTTAATCAGTTTAATTATAAAAGAAGGCATCATTAGACTCTTGTTAAGTGTAGCTGAGAATCATAACAACAGCACAATTAAACTTCAGTGCTGTTGGGTACTCTCTATTTTTGCCAAGACTCATTTCTCCATTCAGAAAATTCCTGCCGACTATCAGCGAATCGTTTCTTTTTTGTGCAAAACTATGATGGAAAGTATTAGCACTCTCAACCCACTTTTTTACGTATGTCTTTATGCTTTGGACAAGACTTCGGCAGTCAACTTAATAATAGAGCACAGAGTATACCAAAGGATGCTTGCGATAGATATACAAACAGATAAAACAATTCCTTCACCTTGCCTAAGCATTTTACTTACAATATCTTTATATGGCCATTCAGGAAGATCGATACTTATATAAAATGGAGTCTGTGACTTCGTCTCTAAATGCCTTGGTAGTAGCGACAACTATATTCTGTAATGCTGCTATATGATTATTAGTTCCCTTACTTTCGGTATTCATTAGGTAAATCATTTCTGACTTAGGTCTAAATTTTAATGAACCATAAGCATCTGATCCCTAAAGCGGTCGAACTTTTTAAAACTGGCAAAGTACCAACGAAAGATTGGAAAATGTGTTCCATTGCTAGTCTATTCCCAAGGATATTTTTTAATATTGCCAATTCTTTCAAATAAAAATTAATTTAATTCGAAGATGCACTGATAGATTTGGGAATCATATAAACTCTTGTCTAAATAATGAGAGCCAACTTAATTAACCTTGATATCACTTAGGATATTTTGCAAATTTTAATGACATTGCTTCAATAAAAACCAAAATTTAGAAAATGCAAGTTGTCTATACTTCTATAAAAGCTTGGCATTGTTCCCATACTTCTCGAAATAAAAGAAAATTCATATGACGAACTTGTGCTTCGGAAGATTAACAAAATAGCATACCATTTAGACGTTTATGAAAGGAGACACATCTGATTCTCTTCATCATTTATTGATCAATACTCCACATGACTAATCGGTAAATATTGTTTATTAATAATATATTGAAATAATTAACCACCATCACATCCAAGGCAGATTCTTGCTCGCGTTGGGAGGACTTTATTCCTCCGATGCAGTCGTGGACGTTCTGTCCAGTATTGCACACGCGCATGAGCAACATAAACTGAAATTTATCATACTGCTGGTCATCCATGATCAAGCTGGATCCATTGTTTCAGATATCCCTCCCCTCCAACCTCAATGAATAATATTCTTTTGTTTATGATAAGGAAATATAGTCGGAATAGACTACATTTCCAGCCATGCAGTTGAATGCATGGAGATAAAAAAATATTTAAAAACCATCTGCTAAAAGATGTTGTCATATTGTTTTTTCACTATTAGTGAAATTTGAAAAGGGATGATTAAGGGTTTCTATTTTCTTTTATTTTCATAATAATTTTGAGGGTTTTATTGAAAGAATGAACAGGGAGGAGAGGTAAATTTGAGAAGGGGAGATGGAAGGCTATCAAGGAATGATAACCTCATTGATTTTATCAATAACCAAATCACTATTTCTATTTTTATGATACCTGAGCATAGATTTTGGTTAACAAAACATATTTAGATTGGTTCTTTTTGTCAGACGTAGAAGTTTACTTTTTCCCTATGCTTTTATTTGGTCTTGATTAAAATAGTAAAGGCAACAAACCTTTAATTTTTAACCCAATGAAGTCAAATAAGTTAAAATATCTCCTTTAATCCGATTTTCCATCTATGTATTGAAATGACAAAATTTGCGTGAATTTGTGAATCATCCTGAACAAGATTATCAGGATAACTCATGATAAATATTAAAAAAGCAGGTAAATTCTCATTTTAAGTTTACAATTTGACCCATTCAATCTATAAATCAATGAGACATCAGCTAGATTTTATTATTCCTTTTGCGGGAAGGATGGATCAATTAAGTTTTTTATTGCTCAACAACCTTTTATTATTAAAAAGAATAAGTAAACATTTTCTTTTTCTGTTTGCATTTATTCTTTGAAATATATTAATGGGCCAGAATAACTTCGAGTCCAACAATTCTCATGCCTCAATGCCTCTTAACTGGCAGATGCATCCTCACGATGCCAATGTGCTCGTGAATAGACTAACCCACCAACAACTTCAACGAAATCACATAAAAATTCCGATGAAGAAACTATCAAAATAGGCAGCCCTGCTTTTCACACGCATGGGTAACATCTACCCTCACGTCTGCAGGCTCTATTACTATCACTACACTGGTTCTGAGCCTCCGGGGACATTGGATCCTGATAAAGAGAATCGAAACTTTTACGCATATACCGACAGAATGCTCAAACTCAAAACTTAAAGTTGGAATCGAGAAAACATGGTATCTGCTTTGGAAGGGTTCAAAGAGTTGGCTGATATATACGGACCCTTTAAAATAACTGAGCATATGATAGGACAAAATTAGCATGGATAAATTCGAGTGTGGATCAATAATAACCCAGGCTAAAACCATCCTGGCAGTGTTTGCAATAATGAGGAATAGAGTATTGCTTTGTTAGCAGGATTACTCGCTCACAAAAATAAGTCTTTAGCAAATAGCATTATTGGCTGTTGTAGTTATAGAGAGGCTTCATAAAAATTGGAGAATTTTGATTATGAAAGATGCTTGTCCTTCAATGAGGTAGGTTATCGACCTTCTGAAAATGGGAACAGGAAGTATAAAAAATAGATGAAGGAAATTAAATAAAGCAACTATCGAAATGTATTTGGGGCAGTCAATAGATTGAATATTGAAGAGCAGGGATGCTCGACTCCTCCGATAAAAGCTTATGATAAAAATCAACAAAATACAATAGGGAACGATTATATTAAATTATTAAAACCTCAATCAAACTTCAGTACTTTTAGCAAGCCAAGAAATAAAGTTCAGTCTTACATTACCATGGAAGCATCTCCCTATTAAAGAATAGAGCATAAATAAATTAACCAGGCTAAACCATCCGAAAAGTATAAAATAGATCTAGCAAAAAATGCAACAATGATTGATTATAGATTATTAGACAAAAAATAAAAGATCAAAATGTAGCCGCCTTTTAATGGATATCTCTAAAATAAAGCTTTTGTAAGAGATAAAGCTGAACCTTCAAAATGCAATCCTGTTCAACCAGACACAAGTGATAAATTTCATTCCACTTTTCCCAAAGCTCACGCTTTAAAGGACAATTCGCCTCATCTATATGGGCCAGAGATATTGATTTAGGAAACATATTCAGTAGCAGCGAATAAATCAAAAATAAATAAAGAATTTAATGAGTTTACCTCAATCAACAATAAAAGTGGCATTCAAAATGCAAGTGATCTTTTTCCCTTTAATAAGATCTCCGCGACTCGCAGTAAGCTTGGCAGTCATTATTGCCATAACGATAGCATCTAAAAATAGAAAAATGACAAAATTCCAATCCCTTTATTCATTCAACAAAAATCTAAGCAGGGCAGGTATTAATAGCATAAATATTTATTATTCAATAAAACACCTCATCCAGTCAGTCAGATGGGCGGATATCCAAATGATTCTAATTATCTAGAAGTTAATAAATGGAAAAGAGGACCGTCCAATCTCAATAAATCCACTCTTGATGCTTTTACGCCTGTACAGAAAAATTTCATTCAAAGAGAGTGCAATTCTAAACATAAAGAACATCTGTATACAGCTAATGGGGAGGATCCTTCAGCAGTCAAGAACCATGAAGAAATTGTTCGTAATCGAATGAGTGAGGGTCCAATTAATTCATATAAACCACGCATCTTTTCTAACTCCTACAAACCAGACACTAACAAAAGTTATCAAGCCAAGGCTTATCCATCCGAAATGTCTGCAAATAAAAAGATGGATTATTTATTAACGCCTCCTTCATTATTGTATCGAGGTAGTAAAGGTTAAGATTTTAGTATTCCTAAAATGCAAAATCGCACAAAGACTACTGAGTTCTGGGCTAAACCCAAAGAAAGGAACTACATCGATATAATCCCTTAATCTTTATAGGAAACAAAGAAGACCATCGTCCAAGCTGAAGAATCAATAAACTGCGATATATCAGAACAATTCCCAACGACTCAATCCATCTAAATTCCCAAACGAAGTAAGCGCCAATCATAAACTGCCTACAATGAGCCAAAAAAATCATCGCATCTAAAAGAGCAAATTCAGTAATAATTTGTTTGCTTATTCGGGTAGTCTAAATAGAAAGGGTCTCAAAAGGAAAAGAGGGTAGCCCATTCAAGTTCATAATAAAAGTAGATTCACTCATAAAACCTGACGGAGAGTCAAGAAGTACTGAAAAAGAAGATAAAGATGAAAAAGATGGCATTTGCGGAGTTAAAGAAGTAGGCCCTGATGGTGCTTACTGGCAACTGATTACTCACTCTTTTTGATAAAGTTTTATTAATAAATATGAATCACATATACTTTAGGAAGCTCCTCCTAAGAAATACAGTAAAAAATATCATTCATTTCTTGGAAGGACTACCCTTGAAAGCACTCCCCACCCAATTTCGATATATTTTACTTTGAATAGCCTCCTCTATACATTTATACGCTCTTCCCTCACGCATATACAAAATGGACAGCTTGTTTTATCGAGTTACTTCCTCCTTATCATCACTGGCATAGAACAACTCTTGATTTATCAATTTGGCCACTTGAACTCCACTGTTGCCGAAATATAAAAATAAACCATCTTTAAGGATTAGCCATCGATGGGCAACGAACAATAAGATCTTTTAGATAGTATTATCCCCATATTCCTTTTCTTCGGGTTCTGCCTATGAGATAGTAATCTTATTTTAGAGTAAATATTTCAGTAGCTTTGGAGGATTAACATAGGGTTGTCCATTCATTTGATAGAGCACATTCTTGTCCCGATGCATGATAAAACTCGTCCCATGGTATATAATTTGCTTGATTGAATCTTTATAATGAACCACGACAACCTATTTTTCAAACTGCACTCGGTACGGTAGATAAAACTTTTTAATCAATAAGGCTAACTGTTTACTACTGCTAGCTGCTACTTTATCCGCCAATATTGGTGGTTGTTTCGATGATATCTTTAACTCTAACTTAGCATTCCCAACGAATGTATAAAGACGTTAATTTTTTTATAACCGCTTGCTGATGCTACTTGTTCTTTACGTTGACTATGGGATGCATTTCAATGTACTCGCACTCATCAGACCTCGATTCGACTGTCTTATAGTGGTAATTCCCAAATTTTCCTCAGTGGAGAATTCAGTAAGCATGGCCCCTTTATTCTTATTTTTAAATATTTCCTTAATTTCCTTGAAGGTAGAACAAGAGTTATTATGTTTTCCTTCGTTTTCTTTGACAAGCTGCTTTTCCTTCTTTTATTCTTCCTTTTCCTCTTCCTCCAGCATTTACTTACTCTTTTTATCCTTACCTCGATCGAATAGGTTTTCGAAAAAATTAAAACCCCACGACTATGATCTCGTACGAATAGGAGAAACCGGAGAAATACAAGAATCGCTATTAACCACAAAGAAAGGGTGGTTTAGGATTTATGTGAGGGTCAGTCTGTCGTCATAATTGATTACTAATATTTTTTGGATTAGATCCTTTAACTAGTTACTTATCTTTTCCCCTTTTGGAAATTTGTATTGGCATATCTTCACTCGCTCGAGAGTTTCCTTTACTGTTTTCTCTTCGAAGGGACAGAAATTAAATTTCAGCCTGTACAGCATAATTCCTACTGCCCACACGTCAGACGAGAAAGAATATCCAAATCCTCCAACAGCTTCAGGTGCTACGTAGTTTGGCGTGCCACACGATTCCCTTTTCAATTACCCACAGTGCGTCAGTTGGCAAGCGAATCCAAAATCTCCGAGTTTGATCTAATTTTGGTTGTTGATGTAAAAGTTGCTGAGTTTGAGACTGCATAACACGAGAATGACTCACGATGAAGGACATCTTTGGAGTGCAGGTAGCTGATGGCGGATACTACCTGTTTTATGAAGTATGCTATTTACTTTTCAGTCATCCTTCTGGATGACGCTCGCTTTTACAAATTCTAAATTATGCTAAACTTACTCCTTATGAACAATACTCCATGAAAATATACTTGTTATGCTGATCCTAAAACCAGTGGTCGAGGTGAACTACATTTGGATGTGATAATTGCTGGTGAATTCTCACCTAATACACGAGCTGAATATCGATTAATGAACCTTTTTAATTGTTAGAAACTTTAGTTGAGCCGTCGGGATTACTTTGACGGCATACGTACTATCAGAGTTGAGAGTGCGGATAAGCCAACATTTCGAAAAGGCGCCTTCCCCGATTATTTTTATTTTGGAGTAGCGTTTAATGGATTGCTATCCGTTCACGGTTGCGATAGGCTCTTAAATATAGTCTTAACTGTTGTTCCTTTGCATTTATATTCAAAAGTTTATACTTTAAAAGAAAATAAATTTAAGGGTGAACATATCAAGTAGAATTGGACTCGATTTTCGTGAACTACTAGGGGTAAGGGATCATCACTTCCACTGGAAAAATATTTTATTTGAGTCTGCGTATATAAAACTAGGTACTGACTAGCCAAATAAATTGAAATTCCCACGAGTCCGGTTTTCATTAAGGCAGATATCGAAAATACCCGTAATTTACCTTTGAGGTACTTGGGGTAGGAGTTTGGTATGAAGAAGAGGTTTCCTCGTCTGATCAACTAAGATAACCTACTAATCATTATAATTAATATTACGCTAAATCGCTAAATATTTTAGAATTAATAATCAGTGCGAGTGATCAATTTGATTTTGTGTTATGGAGCAGAGACTTAGACGACTTCCTCCTCAAAAATATACTCCTCGGTGAAATTTAATTGAGTTGATAGTGTTAATAGCTGTAATTTCGTATTATATAGTGGAAGTTGTGATAAATAATATGCTATTTAAATATTTTTTCCCTCCCTTACCCTTAAACTTCAATTACTCATCATTTGATTTACCGAGGGGAAATGTCATGCAACAGTATCCCTAAATGTAATTCCATACCTTATTGAATTTTTGGCAAAAGTAGTTTGATTAAATGGTAGGTTAATCAATTATGGTCTATATTTGATTTAATTAGAATGCATCAACTTTTAAGAAGAGGCCTCTTCTCTTTCTCATCCATACAGCAGATCCTCAAAGGTTATGGTATCATCAATGCCAACATTGTTAGAAACCTCAGGTTCTTTCTAATCTATTTAGCGTTCCAGAGCTTTATGAAAGCGGACTTGGACACACCCCTGGAGATCCTGACACCCGCAAAAATTTGATCTCAAGCACTGGAGCCTTTGTTGCCTTTTCAGGTCTCAAGACAGGGTACCTCTAATTCTATTTAGACGCATGCCAGCTGCCAAGTCAGTGGTGAATGACCCTATCAGAGAAAAGGACATTGCTTGGGGAGAAATCAACAAACCTCTCTCTGCCTCTTCCTTCCAAATTTTATAGTCTGTTGCTAAGAGCTATCTCAATACTCGAAGAAAATTGTACGTGGTTGACGGATATGCTGGATGGGACCCCGAAAACCGCATCAAAATTAGAGTGATATGCACACGCAGCTATCACGCTCTTTTCATGCGCAACATGCTCATCATCCCAACTGCTCAAGAATTAGAGAAAGATTTCTCCGATAAAGTTGATTATGTGATCTACAACGCAGGATAATTCAGAGCCAACAAGAACATTCCGGGAGTTAGCAGCTAGACAGCTGTATCCATTGACTTCGGAAACGGAAAGATGGTTATCCTTGGTACTCAGTATGCTGGTGAAATGAAAAAGGGAGTCTTCACCATCATGAACTACCTTATGCCAAAGAAGGGACACCTTTCTCTACACTCCAGCTGTAACATTGGACCCAAGGGTGATGTCGCCCTTTTCTTCGGATTATCAGGAACTGGAAAAACTGCTTTGAGCGCTGTCGGAAACCGACCCCTCATTGGTGATGACGAGCACGTTTGGACTGATAAGGGAATCTTCAACATGGAGGGAGGTTGCTATGCCAAGTGTGTAGGACTCAGCGAAGAGAAGGAGCCATAAATCTATCACGCCATCAAATTTGGTACTGTTTTGGAAAACGTTGGATTCAAGGAGGGCACTCGAGAGATTAACTTTGCTGATATCGGCATCACTGAGAACACCCGTGCTTCTTATCCCTTGGAGTTTATTAGCAACGCTAAAATCCCAGCTGTTTGTGGACATCCTAGCAACATTGTCTTCCTGACTTGTGACGCTTTTTCAGTTTTGCCTCCAGTGGCTAAACTTACTCCAGAGCAGGCTATTTATCATTTCTACTCGGGATACACTGCTAAGATTGCAGGTACTGAACAGGGAATCAAATAACCTACTCCTACCTTCTCAGCCTGTTTCGGAGAAGCCTTCTTACCTCTTCATCCTCAGTAATACGCTGATCTTCTCTACAAAAAGATTCAAGAGCATAACGTACACGTTTGGCTCGTTAATACTGGATGGACTGGCGGCAAATACGGTGTTGGCAAGGTATTATTTTTGCTATTAAGCGTATCAGTATCGCTGATACTCGTGTTATAATCGAGGCTATCCACGACGGCAGTCTGGCTAAGGCAGAGTACGGCACTCTTCCAGTTTTTAATTTGGCTTACCCCAAAGCTTTGAAAGGAGTTGATCCTAAGATATTGAATCCTATTGACAACTGGTCTAATAAAGAAGAGTACAAAACTTTATTGAATAAAGTGGCAGATATGTTCAATAAGAACTTCAAGAGATTCGAAAACGATGCCAGTGCTGCAGTTAAGAAAGGAGCCCCCAAGGTCGTTTGATTGGAATTTAGTCAAATCAATAAACATTTATTTTGTTATAATTCAAAAGAGCGAGGTTTCGTGGATTATTGTATGGCCAACAGATAGTGATTTCTGTTCTGGAACTCTCTGCTAATGTAATTGATAATTTGATAATGAGATATTGTTGGTATAATTAATAAAGGAATAATATCAAATGTATGGGCAAGATCTTTATCTCTCGGAGTTTGATGAAACCATGCTCGACATCACATTTCAGCATGGCAAATCGCAGTTACAATAGATCCGTATTTCCCAAAAGTGGAAAAATGCAAGGATTAAAAATAAATTACCCATTCTCGAGTGCCACTGGTATAATAAAACTTAAAAAACAGTTGATTAAATAACTTAGTTTAGTCAAGAGTACTACCAGCCGAGTGTGGTTGATGTCGGAACCACCATATTCATACAGGTCATGCCACAGACTACTTCTGATCTGTAATACATCGGAATGCCCTTCAGTAAGAACATTGGACCCATCCAACTGAGTCAATAAACTTAAGAACAAGTCAACGAATTAATGGAAGCGGGCAAATCCACATTTTTTATAGAAATAAAAGAGATATATCTCAAAAAATTAAGCGAGAAAGAACAATAGCCAATACAAGGGCTTGTACCAATCTCTTAATGTCTGCTTAAGGTAGTGAAAAATCAACTTATTCTATTCGGAAAATCGATTTCAATGTAAAAAGCTGAACCTCTTCTGCAAGTAGTAATTCGTAAAGATTACCCTCAACTGATAATTGATCGAAAGAGTCCTCGATTTCTGAATATTCTATTCAATGCTGAAGAGTACGCAACTTTTATTTTGCAAAATCATAGAATTCGAGATGTTTTATGCCTATTAACGAGAATGATTGCCTAGAAATAAGTTGAAGTATAACTAGTATAAACGAATGTAAAAGAATCAACTGAAACAAATTCATGTAAAAAATAAGCATAAGAGAAAAAATAAACTGAATAATTGAAGAAGGAATAAAAAGAATCTCAACTCACTGCCACAACTCTTGAATAGATCCATCCAATAGCAAAGTCAAAACCAAGCAATGAGTAAAATCCGCAACTTTAGAAAGACAATTTTGCTGAAAAGACTGTCATTAAATAATTGCCTTCTCCATAGAAAAAATAAACTAAAGATGCGTCAAATGTTTTGATTATATCTCAACTTCGAGACAAGCTCAGTAAACTTGAAAATGATCTCATAAAATTCCAAAAAGAAAATGAAAGTTATAAGTCAAAATATGAAGTGAGTCTGCAACAAAATAAATAGATTTAATAGTAACTCACCAAATCTCAAGCGATATTATCGACCATGAAACAAACTGTAAAGTAGGAGGAAGAAATCAAGAGGAAGAATAACGAAAAGATGTGTTATTTAGATAATCAGTGCAGAATTTTAGAACAGGAATTGACAGACACTAACTCCAAATGTATGATATTGACGAGGAAATTTTAAGATATGGAGTAAAGGATCAAAAGACAACTTCCTTCTGAAAAGATCAAGCTTGAGCATCAGCAATTTGCCAATTTAAGCTTTGATGAATTGCTTAATCTGATTGTATAGAAATAATAGAAAATACATGAAATTCAATTCAAGAGTAAATACCATTTGTAAAAAATAGATCAGCTCGAATTAGAGTTAAAGGAGGCAAGGCTAAGTGGATAAGCACTTGAAAGTCACAATAAACAACTCTTGAAAAAGATTGAATCGATACTGCAATCCAAACAACTAGTCAAAATATAGCCCAACTTACATCTATAGAATAAGATACACTCGCTTTAATTCGAAATATCAAAGCTTAAAGAAGAACTAAATATTCAGCAGCAAATGGTATCTACCCTCCAGCGAGATAACCAATCTCTAAAAGCTCAAGTAAAAGACCTGATCTAGGAAAACTATTGTTTTCGGAGTAAATAAAAGAGCAGCAAACATGAGTTGAAGCTTTAAATAGCCTAATTAAAGAAATTAGTGAATAGATTCACCTAAATGATTACGGATAAAGACATCCAAATCGATCATCTGAAGATAACAAACAAAGAGATCAGTAAATGCCTGTCTGAATTACAAAAAAAGTGATTTATCTAATTTTTTAATTGTATTTAAAATAAATAATAAGAAACTATGTTCATCAATGGTCGTATTATGCACTGGGAGATTGTGTTTGAGAATAATTTCTGACTCTGTGGGCAGAGTTGGACCTCAAATTGATGTCTTATGAATTTTTTAACTTTTACCAGTGATTAACAATCGATTGATAGAGTTTGACTGTTTGACCTTTGGAAACCAATTTTGGTTCCATCTCATAAACACTCTTAATATACTCATAAAAGGTTTGCAATTCTGGAGGAGACAACCATTTCTAGCATCTGCAAAGCTCTATCCGAAATCTTTGTCTTTTATGCTACTAGGAATGAGTTACTGGAACTTTGCAGAGTGAGTGAACTATGTTTTATAGTTTGCGAAAGGCGTTGAAGAGGATATTCCTCACTGAGGTATAGTAAAAGTTTGGTTACATATCAAAATTGGCTTCATATTTAGCATGTGATATGCTATATCCCTTTTGGATAAAGATTTAGGCAAGACGACGTTATTTCAAGTTACGATGTGCCTCTGAATCTTGGGGAGGAGGTGAAAAGGCACTAATCGGGGGTATCATACATCTCGGTGGTCTTCCAGGCCCCTTTTTTATTGGATTTACGCTTTTATTAGCCGGAGAATATTTTGGGACATTATTGACAAATGGAATGGGAGCCTTTTGAGAAATAAAATTTTAAGATACTGCTTGATTGTTCGGGTAGCTGCTACTCATATTGAGCTATTTGTCTAATTCCAAGTATTTGAATGATGCAGCTATGATATTTTTAACAGATTAGCTTCTAAATTTGATCTTAATTTAGTTTAAACAATTTTTAATGAGCTAAATTATGTCAGTTGTACCTCAACGCTAACTCCATCGATGTATTTGAGTTCTCTTTCTTGAACGCGGTGTTTGGATATTTAGTTGGATTAATTAATGTTGGATATTTAGTTCTATGAATTTATGTCTGCTTGACTATTGTACTTTTGATAAGGTTCTTCCTAAGTGTGTTCCTATTTGAGGTTTGGTTCAACAGATGATTATTTCATTTTTCTCCAATTAGACTATTCTTGATCGATGATCATAGTCAAATAGTAGCTAACATATGAAAATGAGAGCTAAATGGTCTGTGAAGAATCATTGCTAATTAACTTCACTTTACTTACTGGTAGTTTAACAGTTAAATAGTGACATGATGAGCAGCTTGAATTATCAATAAAATATTGCAAAATACTGAGATGTATAATTAATGACCTCCTTTGTTTAAGGACAGATGATTAGTGATCGATTCTAAATCAAAATCAGTTTAACCTTCTCAAAATATTAACTAATACTTTATCTTCTTTTATCTATAATTAATGCTTAAACGTCTATTTTAAATCATCATTAATTTTAATTCGGCCTGCTTTATATTATTTAGTATTGAAAGCTTTTTAAATGGCTATTCAAATAACCAAATTTAACCAAGATGTATGCTCCTATTGTTACCAATATCATTGCCAATCTATACACCAGCGTTGTTGAATAAATCGAAAATAGGATCGAACTCGTGCTTGAATCGTAGGCACTTTTTTTTAGAAAGAAGAAGGGCGATGTTGCTGGAGCCTGCGTCAGTAATGGCTTGCTTTAATTGACTATAAAGCGATACTCTCGTTGAACTTAAATTTCACCGTTGTAATCCATTTGATTGGCCTAGAATTTTATATATTATTCAGCATTTACAATGGTCAACCTAGTCAGAAGATAAGGATAGCGCTGCACCATAATAGCAAATACAGTTTCGTCAGTGTTCATCTCTTTATTTTAAAGAGTAACTCTAAGTATGTTTTCGTAGACGGCTAACACAGTAGTGACTGCCTGCACTTTGCCTCCCATCCAGTTGGCCCAGCAGCCTGCTTGAGTTATTTCTAATGGATCTTATGTGATGTATTGAATAGACCCTTTCTTGAAACCTAGGTCAAAGGTTCTCCAACCGTAGCTGGGACTAATTTTTATGAACCAATCGATTTGATAATATTCGATTATCTTTTGAAATGCTTATTTAAGGAAAGCTTCTTTATCAAATGCATGGGTAATACCACCATCAACCCAAACAAAATAGTCAGTATGGAAGATATCCTTCTCGAGAGCCTCTCGTACCAAATTCAGTTTGGACATGACTGCTGGATTGTACATTTTAAGACCATATTGAGGCAATTCTTCGAAGTGGTCCCAATCAAATTAATCAGGATGTGATTTTAAATACTCATTGACTTACCATATTTTAGGAGTGTACCAATAGTTTTATATTTAGGATAGCTACTTTTGGATGAATAGAGTGTTGGGCCGATGACGGTGTTCGGCTGTGAATTACTTTAGAGAAGAGTCACCGAATGCAATGATGTTGGTATTGGTTTGCAGGAGTTATTTGTAAAAGCCAAGATAAAATTAATAGGTTCGTTTGTATCCCGATCTAAAGTGACCTCGTCCTACATCCCATAGACCAGTCACGAATGTTACCACTGGTTTGCGATTACCTGCTTATGACATGTAGCTTAATAACAGAAGGATAGTAAGGATGAAGATTCTCATCTGATGTTATTAAAATAATAGATGAAATGGTGAATAATTTAAATTATTAATTATTGTTGTAAATGCTTATTAAAATCTTAAAAATAAATGATAAATAATTTAGTAACTTTTCATTAATAAAAAATAAAAGAATATTTGATGGTAGGTAGTTTATTTCATATAAATCGATGTCTACTTCTTAAAATCTAGAAAATGATACATTTTGATCAACAGATTTTAAGTCTAATACAGAAGGATTATATTTGGAATGCAAGGAGAATAAGGAACTGAGAGAGTTGAAAAGAGAAAATATAGATCAAAAAAAAGAGATAATCTAATCCAATGTGGATAAAAATACATTTCAACGAAATTGAACTCAATATCGATAATCTAAATGCTGACTTTCATAAAGAGAGTAAAAGGAGAGGATCATTAAAGCATTTTTTCCTGCTTCAAGGAATAACTCTTAACTTTGACCATAATATTGTAATACTTTTTAAAGGGCATGAAATCTATTAATATGAAACTTAAAAAGGCAATGATGATCTGAAGAAACTAAAAATAACATATGAGAAAATCATTTGTGTGGGAAAGGTCTGTGAGATATTATGAGATAAATTTAAAATTTAAAGATTAAATGATTTTATTATCTGTGATTCATTTATTAACGCTTTGATTTAGCTTTCCAAATTGTATTGTCTTTTTACTCTACTCTCAATAGATCATAAAATAATTATTTTTGTAAAATTAAAGTAGTATCTTTTCTTCTTTATATCAATAGGGATTAGTTTATGATATTTTTTAATAGTGCAAAAGGAAATATGCAGCAACTATTTATTAATAATATTTTAACTGGCAAAACATTGACTCTTAATGTTTAACTTTCGAACTCAATCGAAGATATCAAGAAAAAAGTTTAGAATAAGGAGGGTATTCCCATAGATCGTCAACGTATTTTTAAATATGGTGTTTTGATGGACAATCGAAAAAGTCTTTCTGACTATAATGTTCATAAATAAACCATACTAACTCTTGTCTTAGATTCATAAAGATAAGAAGAGAAAAATCAAAAATTAGAATTCTGTGTTTCGTGTAGACAGGCAGGAAAATGTCAAAAAATATGTTAAAAATGTTTGCACAATTGTGAAAAAAATCGAAATGAAGATTTAATTAAAAGAATTGAAGCACAACAATAATAAATTGAGAGATTGATGAAAAGAAACTAAATGCTTGAAAAGAAGACAACTTATTAAAATTAAGGATTGTGTAAAATTTGTTTAGATAAACAAGCGGTCTTCTGTATGGAAAACTGCGGGCATGTCAGTATGTGTGAAGATCATAATAATTTAACGAGATGTCCAATTTGTAGAGCAAAGGGTAAAGTCATTAGAATTTATGCGAGTTTGCTGGATTGATTATTAAATGATGCTATTTTAAGATTCATTTTGCAAGAGAAGGAGTACTTTGATGATTTGAATGTGGTTATTTTAATTGTGTTTTGATAGTATAAGGGTCTCAATTAAAATTATTTATATTTCATTCTTTTTGTGAGCATAGTTCGTTAATTGTCTTCAAAAAAATAATATTCTTGCTGAAATATCATTTCATCTTATCACCCTGTGAGTTCCTATTTACATTGTATGTTCTATATTCATTTATTTAGTGGATGATATTAATACAAATGTTCTCAAATCGATATAAAGGAACTTTGAATAGGGATAATAGTCATCGAATTAATTTAATATCATTGTAACTAAAATTACTAAAAATTATGTTTATAAAGCAATCAAATCAAATGAATTCCGTAATTAGATTCCTATTCTTGCATTTAACATCTGTGACAAAATATGTGAAATTTGCAAATAAAAAGTCAGCTGTGCTATTCAAGCGCAAAAGATTTATTGGAGTCACTGCTGAACATTCGTACATTTTTCTTATTAATTCGCGAAGAACAGCATCAAAAAATCTCTTTAATTCATCTTTGCAATTTTGACATAAGTGTTAGCTAGTGACCCATTCGATATGAATTGTATGCAAAGTATCAATTGTCTTGTTCAGATCCTACCTGCTGGCATAAATTCTTACCTCTCTAATACGATGATAAAATTGACTTAAAATCTTAGGAGTTGGGCAGATAGCTTCATTCAGTTTGGCATAAGGCGGTATAATAATGATAGCTAATAATTTATAAAAGCAAATTGTATGCTACTGAATTTAGTTAAGCTATTCAAAATTATATTTCCAGCTAAAAATGTCGTCCAGCATCATCATCATCATCATCATCATCATCATTTTAATGATTGAATTGGACTTGCTATTAATTGTAAATGCAAATTTAGCTATTTTTATAACAACTTTCAATTTGGCTGTTGTCTAAATTTGTTCGATATTTAATTATTAAATTCAGTATAAGAATATTTTAAAGGACTGCTATTAATAATATATATAATTGAGATATTTGTTTTTAATTCAATTATTAAAGATAAGTCTATTTATTAATTTTAATTTATTTATTCTTCAGGTATTTGCTACTATTTGTTTATCTTTGACCCCATGAGTTCATAGAGTATTGTCATAAAGGCAATTTTCTGCATTATTGCCAGATTCTATATTCGCTCTCTTTTCACGAAGTAAATCAAAACACAATGGTATAAAACATTTACAAAGGAATTCTCAACTAAAAGAAGAGATAAGTAATGTAAACTGGGCAATAAAAATATTTTTCCATATGCTAAATATTTTAACTTCTGAAAGGTGTCGATGAAATTTCCTTAAGATACAGAAGTTAGTACATATAATTCTTCATTTATGATCAGGTGCTATCATGATTGACACTTTATATAAGGAAATTGCATGTCAATGAAATTAGTTAGGCTCTTGAAAACTGTCCAGCTGAAAAATGGTGATCTCTTTCAATTTGCAGATGCAATTTTAATATGTATAAATGTTATAGCCAATTTTATAAACTGTTATTGTTGATAAAAAATATTAATTTTTAATATTAGAATATTTGAAGTATCTGAGCAATAATAAAATGCATAATGGTGATATATTTTTTGTTGCTATATTCTACTATTAAAGATATTTGAATATTTCTTTATTTCTTTGAAAGATATATCTTTTTAATGCTTTTTAAATATATTCTTATGCGTTATCCGCTATCTTTATCTTTTATTTTGAGTTTCATTAATTTTTTGGACAATATAAACTAAAGTGATTTTAAAGATTTAATTTTCTCTTGATATTATAAATAGCGAGATAAAGCAGCCAATAATTCTAATAAATTATCATTGTGGTTCTTCTAAAATGTGACTTAACCTCATACCCACTCCATCTTTATAAATTTTATCGCGCAATCAATGCCATCTATAAATGATAATTCCGAGTCCCAATAGTGCTATCTTAGCATATATATGCTGTTTACTTTGATGGAGTTTATACTTGTTATCTCCTTGATTTCTGTAAATCCTGTTAATTGTTATAATGAATCTATAATTATTGCTATAATTGTTATTGCTACACTTTTATTAATTAATAGTATTCTTCAATTTCTATCTTTAAATCTACTAATTCGAGTCCTTGTTTATTAATCAAATTGTACCTCCATATGAGAAATCAATGGAACTAAATGGTCCTCAGCAAGAAGGATCGAAGATAGCCAGTCTCCAAGCTTGGGCTGCTACACTTCCCCTA
>Ga0302280_1000653_pt1 | contig 30681 bp, 31 predicted proteins | sample III_Fen_E1_1_FD_198771 | JGI IMG/M metagenome (GOLD analysis project Ga0302280, IMG submission 198771) | Peat permafrost microbial communities from Stordalen Mire near Abisko, Sweden - III_Fen_E1_1 | ecosystem: Environmental > Terrestrial > Soil > Wetlands > Permafrost | place: Sweden: Abisko... | reverse complement strand
CAGACATATTGGAAACAAAATTATCAACAAAACATTTATTAATAGATTTTAATTCAATAATCTATTTGGTAAAATTTAAAGTATTACATGATATCAATAATACATTATATGACATTATATTGAACAGGTTTAATTTTAGTAAATCACTGCTCAAAAACTATGATTTTGAAGATAATCAAGTATTTAAAAATATATCACCTAAACAATATCATGAATTTTTCACAAATCAATTATTGGAAAAAATGATCATAGACAATGTTATAAAATATATCCAAAACATTCTCACAAATTATATTAAAAGTGATGTATTAGAATTATTTTATATTGCAATAGATGGAACACCTTCAAAAGCAAAAATGATGGAGCAAAAAAAAAGAAGATATATTGGTGCTTTTATAAATTTAATGAAAAATGAAATATACGAAAAACATAAAAAAGAAATCAAAACAAATAAACAGAGATATGATTATGAAATATATAAAATAGATTGGGGGACTTTTAATATTACACCTGGAACTGATTTTATGCATAATCTAGATTTGCACCTATCAAGTTCAGATTTTGAATTGACTGTGAGAGAAATATGTAAAAATATAAAAACATATATTTACTCTGGACCATATGTTCTTGGTGAAGGTGAATATAAAATTTGTGAATATTTAAAATCATCTGATATCACATCAAATTGTGTTATTTATAGTCCAGATTCAGATGTCACTTTATTAGGATTACTTTTAAATAGTGTGGCAAAAATAACAAACATTAAAATTTTAAGACAAAATCAACAAAAAAAAGTATATGATGTAATAAATATTGATATATTGGCAAATAATATATTTAATTATGTAGAGAACAAAACAAATAAATCGAATAAAAATAACATTATTAATGATATTGTTTTTGCATTGACAATATTTGGAAATGATTTTGTTCCAAAAAATAACGCATTCAATGTTGTTTACGATTTTGATAAAATAATAAATAAATATATTGAAGTCATCAAAAATTCCGATTATTTAATAAAATATGATAATAGATATAAAATTGATAATAAGGTATTTTTTGAATTGATAAGAAGGCTTAAAAATGATGAAGGTGGAAATCTACAAAAAGTATATTTATCAAATTATTATAAAAACTACGACAAATTAAAAAGAGTATTGGGAGCAACACATAATAATTTTACTAATATATTGAATGAATTTCTGATAAAATTAAGAATTTTCAATAAAAATGTTAAAAAGAATATAAAAGATAAGAACATTGATAATGAATTTTTAGATGTATTGAAACTATTGACTAAATTTAAGAATGAAAAATCAAATGAAAAATTTCTTGATGAATATTATGGATATTACAAAAATACGCATACATTACCTCATGTATACATTAAATTACAACCTTATAAATATTCATTGACAGAAAATCATTACAATGAGAAATTTATGAAACAACATACAAGATTTCCAGTAATTGAATATGACAAGGAAATATTTATGTTTGATAATATGTTAGATGAATATAGAAATATTTTACATGCTGAAATGATTGATATGGGACATATATCAGTTGATATTAAAACATATAATTTTAAAGCTGACAATATAGTTGATGGGGTGAAAAAATATTATAATGATTTTTTTGGTATTAAAGATTTTGATGTAAAAAATCAGGATATGAAGGATGTAATTGAATCATATTTGGATGGTTTAATGTGGACTTTTGAATATTATTATAATGGGAGTAGCGAATCTATAGATAAACCAAGTTTATGGTATTATAAATATTCACATGCACCATTATTGACACAAATGTATTATTATCTAAAATATGTGAATATTGATTATTTTACAACATCAATCAAAAAAATAAACAAGATGCAAATAAATGATGAATCAAAGTATTTTAATTCATTGGAACATTTAATGTATGTAACACCAAATACAATGTTATTAGAATGTGCTCCACCAGAATATTTTAAGTTTACTGAAAATAAAAAGTATTATAGTGATATGAATGAATACATTAATAATTTAAAAAATGATAATTTAAAAATTGACTGTAGAGGAGCAATATATTTACAGAAATGTCATATTGATTTAAAAGAAATAAATGATGCTCAATTTATTACTGATTTGAGAAAAATAAATTTGCCAGTATTTTATAAAAAAAGAACTACAATCCAACACAACATACATCACACTGATTATTTAAAATTAACGACACTTGATAATTTATGCAAAGTCGTCAGCTGATAAGTCTTCATTGGATGTTTTTTCATTATTACTGAAATATTTATATGATAACCAAATTACATATATTAGAAAACACGCTGTTAATATTAATTTTAGCCCATCTGTTGTATTTTGCCATTTTACAAATAGTGCAGTGATTATTAATATCCATCCACCATATGTTAATCCATTTTCCACAGAACTATTTTTAAGTTCTTTATCTTTACTCAATATTAATTTGCCCAATACAATACCCACCACACCAGAAATTATTAGTAATGTGATTGTATTGATATTTTTTTGATCAAATGGTAAATCTTTATACATGACACTGGCCATATGATGAGTGAACATGTTATATATAATTATTATTGCAATTGTTAGTACTATATTTATCATATTATACTATTTACATTGAAAAATTTAAAAAATTGAATATTTAATTATATGATGAATATAAGATAAATATGGCATTAAATGAAGATAATACTAATATTGTGTCTTTTTATATACTCAATAAATGCATGTAATATTCTTGTCCTTAGTGGAGGTGGTGCACATGGAGCATTTGAAGCAGGTGTTTTGAAAAAATTAGATATGATGGGAAAAAGATGGGATATTATAACAGGAATATCTGTTGGATCACTCAATGGATTAATGCTTGCGATGTATGATCAAACTATGCAAACATATGCTTTAAAACAATTGGAAGATATGTGGATAAATTTGACAAATGAACAAGTATATATTAAAAATTGGGATCCTGTTTGGGACAAATCATTATATAATAATGCACCACTGAATAATACAGTTTACACAACCATTATGCAAAATGGAAAAACCATTAAAAGAGAATTCATAATTGGAGCAACAAGTTTAAATACTGGAGAACTCCACATATTCGATAAACATGACATGACCAATGCTAAAAATATTTTGGATTTTGTTATGGGTTCTGCATCCATTCCAATTTATTTTCCCCCAAGATTTTTCATGAATAACTTTTATCTTGATGGAGGTACTTTTAGTAATGAACTTGTAATACCTGCATTTGAATATTGTAATAAATTCAATAAAAGTATATCTATTGATGTTATACTACCTGCCAATTTAATTGAAAAAATAGAAAATAAAGTTATTCAAGATTACACTATTTTTGGTATGACTGACAGAGCATATAATTTAATGTCGAATGCATTATTCAATCATCAATTGTATTCAAATTGTGTTGGAAATCAAACTAGATATCCAATGAATATTTACATGCCAGATAAACCTTTTACTGGTGGATTGATGGATTTTGAAAAGAAATATCTAAAATATAGTTTTGATATGGGATATAATGTCACAAAACCACTATATGTCGATTACTGCATTTAAATATATTTTTTTATAATTATTGACCTTGTTCATTTATAAATAATATAAATATTTATATACTGTGGTTATATTATGAAAAAATATGATAAATCAATATTTATATTTAGAAGAGATTTGAGACTAAATGATAATACCGGATTAATGCAAGCATTAAAAGAATCAAACAAAGTAATTCCAATATTCATTTTCACAAAAGAACAATTGATAAAAAATGAATACAAGTCGGATAATTGTGTACAATTTATGATGGAATCTTTGGATGATCTGAATGACAATTTAAAAAAATACAATTCAAGGATGTTTTATTTTTTTGGAAAACCACATAAAATTATTGGAGAATTGCTTGGTGATAATAAAATAAATACTGTTTATGTGAATAGAGATTATACACCATATTCCATTGATAGAGATAATGATATACAAAAAATATGTAATAAATGTAAAGTTAATTTTATATCATGTGAAGATATTTTACTGAATCCTATAAAAAGTATATTAACTGATCAAGAACAAGTATACACAAAATTCACACCTTATTTTAATAAAGCAAAAAGTACTAAAGTGAAAAATGTAATAAAAAATAGTATGATGAATTACATAAGTAATAAAAGTAAATTTGATAATGAATTCAGAAAAAGCATACACATATTTTACAAGAAAAATAATGAATTGGCAGTTCGTGGTGGAAGAAGTAATGGAGTTAAAATTTTAAATAATATGGATGATTTTACAAAATATAACAAAGAAAGAAATATTTTGAATTTGAGTACAACAAGATTATCAGCATATAATAAATTTGGATGTGTATCTATTAGAGAAGTATATTGGAAAATTAAAGATGTGTTAGGGAATAAAAATGATTTGATTAAACAATTGTATTGGAGAGATTTTTATTATAATGTCATGGCAGAATATCCATATGTTATGGCTTCATCTAATAAGAATTTTAGGCAGAAATACAAGAAAGTGCCATGGAAAACTTGGAGAAATGCAAAAAGTAAAAAGAAAACAACAGATCTGGAATTATGGTACAATTGGTGTGATGGGATGACCGGATATCCTGTTGTTGATGCATGTATGAGAGAAATGAATGTTACTGGATTTATGCATAATAGAGGTAGATTAATAGTGAGTAATTTTTTATCAAAATTAATGATGTGGAATTGGACAGATGGTGAAGAATATTTTGCACAAAAATTGGTAGATTATGATCCAGCAGTAAATAATGGTAATCATCAATGGTCGGCTGGTTCAGGCGTTGATGCACAACCATACTTTAGAATATTTAATCCATGGACACAAGGTGAAAAATTTGATCCAAACTGTGAATATATAAAAAAATGGGTTCCTGAATTGAAAAATGTTGATAATTCGCATATTCATCAATGGAATGATTATTGTGATAAATACGATATTGATTATCCTGATCCAATGATTGAGTATGAAAAAAGTAGAAAAGTTGCTTTGGAAAAATTTAAAAAAGCATTACATTAATTACTGATAATTATCAAGTAAAATTTTCATTGATGTAATGTGGTATGATATAATGAACAAATAATGATTTTGGAATATATCTATTTTTTTTATTTGCAATTAACAATAATATTTTAATATTTTTTATGCAATATTTATATTTTATGTAAATGAAATTATTAAAACTTTTCAAAGGTAATCCTTTCAATAATTCCTCTGGTGGATAATTGTTAAACTTTTTAATGAATAACACACAATTCATGCATATTTTATTTTCAAAATTTGATTCTTCTCCCAATACGTCAACTTTATAAACATCATGACATACATTACACACATAATTACAACACATAGAACAAGAAGAAATGTTATCGAATGAACTATTATCCAATAATATTTTGCATATATTGCAACATTTATTTAAATTATTACTACCATATGATAATGCAATTTTATGATGCATATTAACTATTTTATTCACAAGATTCATATTTAAATTTGGTATTTGTTCACATATCTCAGTCCATTCTTGTTGTGATTCTTTTTTATCGAAATTTGGTTGCCACATAAATCTAAAATTTGTTGTGTAAAAATCCATTGGTCTGTATTGTTGATATTACTATTTTTTATTATATTTTTCAATTTTTTGCATTTATTAAGATTTTACAAGATTACCATTGACAAAATAAGGAATAATATAATGAGTAAATAATGATTTTGGAATATATTTATTTGTTTTACATCTATTTGCAACCAATAATAATATTTTAATAATTTGTTTGCAATATGTATATTCTTTACCATTCATATTTCCAGCAAAAATATCTGTTGATAATTCCAAATTTATTTTATTGCAAAATTTCCTCGCAAAATGCACACAATTTATACACATGACAATATGTGCACATATATTGGACACATCGTATTGATCACAACATATTATACATACTGTTTTGTTGCATAATTTGCAATTTCTGTGGAACCAATAATGATCCATGCTATATTTACATATATTACATTGTGTTATTGATTTATTTTTTATTCTAAAACGTTCATTATCAAAAACTGAAATTTTATTATGCACATTAATAATTTTATTTATTATATTTGAATCTAAATTTGGACATAATTGGTATATTTCATCTAATTCTTTTTTTATTTTTTCTTTAGTTTCATCTGGTACAATAGTAAAAACAAGATTTGGTAAATTAAATGTCATGTATTTTATTATTATTTATGTGAGAGATTTCATTGATATATTTTATCAATTTTTTATTGAAATTCATGTAATAAAAAAATAATATTAAAATTAACATCTACAGTTGCATTGTGGATATCCAGTACATTGTTTCCATTGTCCATGACAACATCTATGATTGAAAGCACATGCACCACAACTATATGAAGCACCTTGCCAATAACACAAACAATCCGCTTTTAATTGTGTGTCATTTGTTTTTGAATGAATACCCAATGCAGAACTTGAGGTATTTGATTGTGCTAAAATTTCATTTGACAATAGTAAAATAATAAGAATGATAATTATTTTCATTTTTATGATGTAAATATTAAAATAGTGTATACAAACACTTATTTATTCAACTTTTTATTCGAATAATAAGTAGGGTATAATGTAATTAACGAACACTTGTTTTGCAATATATTTATTATGTCTATTTGCCACAAGTAATAATATATTTATGGTATTATCATTAACTTTGAACCATCTACAAATATCTATTTTATTGTAATTGAATTCAGCATTGTGATTTATCAAAAAATTTTTAAAATTGCAAAATATATTAAAAAATTTGATGCATCTCACACAAATATCATAATTTTTTTGATTATGTTTAAAATTCACAACAATCAAATTAACACAATGTCCACATAATATATCACAATTGCACATATGGCATTGTAAAGCATGTCTATTTCTTGTTCTAATGATAATTTTCTCACAATTTCCACATATTTTATTAACAATATCAGTTCCAAATTTGTGAGGATAATAATTAATTAAATTGCCAAGTTCATTTTCTTCAATAATTTGTTTGGCAATACTATTATAAATATTTATGTCAATATCATTTGATTTTGCTCTGACACATGAAACAATAATATCATTTGATTTGTATGTTATATATTCTTGCAACATATATTAATGATATTATTATTTGGTTAAATGGTTTAGTTTGTGAATCCAGTAATATTTGAAAAATTGCTTTTGAGATCAGGCGATGTTTGATCAATAATATCATCCACAATAATTTCTATATGTCCCACTATCTCTTTTATTGTCATAGTGTAAGTATCCAATAACATAGCAAATTCAATGAATTTTTGCTTATGTTTCATAAATAACTCATAACCATTTTGCAATCCATAATTGACTATATAATTTGTTGAATATCCAACACTTGTTAATATATCTTGTTCTATTCTCTGAAAATCATTGAATAATTTGTACATTATTGCAAAGTTTTTGCCCAATTGTATTACATCATCTACATATTTTAAATCACCACAACCAATGAGCCATCCCACAGATGTTGATATGGCTGACACTGAACATATTTTAGTGTCCAAATAATGCATAAAAGAAGTTTTTTCAATTTGCCTCAATGATTTTAATTTGATACTAAGATCATAATTATCTTTTATAAACCATTTTAAAGTATCATTTGGTTCATTATTTGTCAATATAAATTTTTTATCAGATAATATATTACCTAATGACATTTTTTCATTGAAAATTTTCATTATGGTTAAAAAGATATCTACTATATTATTACTATTAATGTGTGGTTTTGTACTTTCGATGTTTTGGCAAATTGATTTATTGGAACAAGATATTAAATAATTTATCATTTTGTGATATTCGTCTATATTATTTGCCTTAATTATATTATTTTTATCACTAATAAATTTTGTGATCAAAACTATAAATTCGATCATTGATGCCATATAATAACCTTGTAATGTGATTTTTTTCTTTTTATTTTGATTATTCATGATTGTCAATAACAGAATGGCCAAAATTTTATCACTTTCTTTGATTTTATTATATAATAATGTTTCAATGTTTGAATTCAAAATTGAATCTGTGTCAAATAAACAACTTTTATCTTTAATAAATCTGTCTAAACTATCTTTATATTTTAAAAGTCTACTCATAAAGTGTTCTTATCATTTATGTATAATTAAATAATTGGGAACGATACGCAATAAAAAAGTATAATATATATTATATTATGGAAATATTAATAAATGTTGCCAAACAATATAAACAAAATATTCAAAATTCAATAAACTATGCTTATAACAATATTGACAAAATAAACTATTATATCAATGAAAATATTCAGATATTAAAAGCAAATGAATATTCAAGTATTTTATCATCATACTCAGAATCTCTGATTGATATGTTATCTGTTGATAATTATGAAAAGAATATCATTGAAATATTTAGATTAATAATAATATATTGGATAACTCAAAATAAATTTAATGTAATACAACATAAAAATGTGTCTTATATAACGACAAAATCTGACAATGATATGAAACTTAAATTATTTTGTTTATATATCATTATTTACAATCTTGAAGTTAATCTCATTGATAAAAAATCATATGTTGGGATTGATTACGAATTTAATAAAGGAAAAATTGCTTTGATGCAAATAAATTTTGATACTTGTTGGACAAAAGATAAAACAATACAAATTCAAAGTTTTATTTGGTTGGTTGATCCAACAGAATTGAATGACAAACAAAAAGAATTATTAATACATAATATTATGATAAATGATAAAATATATAAAATATTGCATGGACCTGAATCACTTGATATACCCTATATGTACCATCAATTATTCAATAGTGATAAAAGTCTAATCACTAAATTTACTAGAATGATCATTGATACTAGATTATTGTGTGAATATTTTAAAATAAATTTAGATGACAATGAAAAAAAATCATGTACAATATATGATGCATTATTACATTTTGGTGCTATAGGTAAAACAAAATATGATGAATTATTGAAAGTGCACAAAAATATGGGTCCAGTACAATATATATCTTGGAACATACATAAGATGAATGTATTTCAAACTGAATATGCATTATATGATGTGTTATATTTAAAAGTGTATGTGTTTAGTATATTTAAAATAGTAAATGAATCGAAATATAAAAAATTATACAAGTATGTGATAGAATTGATACGATTTACATTTTTGGAAAGAAATAAAATAACTAATATTGTGGAATATTGTAAATATTATGTTGATTTGTATAATAATTATTCAATAAAAATAGAAGATGTGAATATGACATTATTTTCCATTTATAATAAGATTGTTGGTGATTTAATAGTAGAGAAAATTAATATTGATTTTTTATTATCGGTTGGTTACATTAAAACCCAATTTGTGTATGTGATAAAGTATATAATATATAGTATTCTGATTGATAACTTTACAGTGAATGTGAATAAGAATGAGGTATTTAGACAATCTTTAAAAATGGATAATATATTACAAAAATGTATTGAATCAAAATATGTTAATATATATAAATTGATTGAAATAATTTACACAGAGAGTTTCAACAAATTATTATTATATAAATCTTTATAATTTTATAATTTTTCTCTAATAATATATTATAATGAATAATTCAAATCAAGAATATAATAGTTGCGTCAAAAAAGAAAGAGAAAATATGGAATATCCAATCGATAAAAAAGATCTATATGCAAATCGTATTAATGATAATCAAATAGCACATAGAAGATGTTATGAAAAGAATCCATACAGTTTTGGAATTTATGAAGGTTTTGGATTTCGCCACATGAACTTTTCAAAAATCGTAATGTGGATATTGGTAATTATTGTTCTTTATTTCATTATAACTGAAATAGTAAGATACACTACATTAAAACCAATAAGTTTAAATAATATCAAACCAATTGGGGGAAATACATTGACTGATTCTCCAGAATTTATCAAAAAAATGTTTAACTAAAATAAATAAAATACTCTATAAATTTTATTTTCTATATTGTAAATATATAAAATATGACTAACAATTCAGGAGAAGAAATCGGAAAATTAGCTGGTTCACAAAATGAAGTGACTGATGTAGATTGTGCTGCGTCTATCGTTACAGCTTACCCAGGTATTGCAAATCTTATAAGTGGCCCATATAGTGGTAAAGATGAATATGTAAATGAATATAAATATGTGTCACCACCTTACAATCCAGGAATAAGATCATGGTATGGTGTTAAAGGCGAAAAAGCAATTGTTGATTTTGGAAAGAAAGTAAATAGTTATATTCCAACATATTATCCATATCCAGAAAAATTATATTCAGTTGATACTCCATACAATACTTATCTTACAAGACCACTTCATGGTGGACCTTATATGGGAAGAGCAGTGTTAAGACAAACAGAACAATTCACTATGACAAATAAATTTTTTATTCATCTTATCATCATTCTTGCAATCATATACATAATTTATCATTATTATCACAATAAATAAATAACATTTTATCATATCATTTATGATAAATTTAAATTAACAAATGCAATTCATTTGATGTTCTTGTTAATGCTGTATATATACATCTTTTGGCTTCATTTACATCTGGATTTTTTAAAACATCATCCATATCAATAAATACATTATAAAAAGTGGATCCTTGTCCTTTGTGTGTAGTGATTGATGCACCCAATTTTACATTTGCAAAAGGTTCATCTAATTTAATATCATATTCTTTCCACAAATTTTTAATGACATCTCTTTCAATTCTTTCAATATTTTCTTTATGAAAAATATTATATTGAGTCCTCAAATCTCTAATTTTTGTGGATGCAAATTCCCTGTCTTTACTTAATTTATCTTTGTCTATATCATCAATTACATACATTTGATATATTTCTGGAACAATATCTTTTACACTAACATCCGATAATTTTTGAACAAACAATTTCCAAACATTGTATTTTCTTGTTGTTGTATTATTTATTGTTTTGATTGTTTTTATGTATCTATTCTCAATATCAGTTAAATTTCTTATTTTCATATTTTTCAAAGGAAGACATTCAGCAAATGGATCAACACCTTTCAATACATGTTCAATTTCAATAATCTTAATTTGTTCTGATGAACAAAAACCATTTTTCTGTGATTTTTCTGTTTCATCATTATTTTTCGTTTTCATACTGTAATAATCATACATTATTAAAATGTCACCCACTTCAAATTTATTTAAATCTTTTTTTCCAAATATTGATTCTCTTATGACTTTATTGTATTCATCACATTGATTGTTTGTCCATGCTAATATAACATTACTCATATTTACATTTTTATTTTTGTGCAGATATTTTGTATAAGTATTGAACCATTTATTATTGATTTTTTTAGTTTTAGTGTCATAATTATATAATTTTACTTTTGGACCTTTAAATTTGCCAATTTTTGGGATAGGAATGTGTCCCATTACCCACTTACGAACTTCATTACAAACACCGATCACATCATTATCATTATTTCTGACTATTTTTTCTAAAGTCATTGATGATTGGGATATAATGGTATTTATCAATAAATTTTTATGATGATCTGTCAATGCATTGGGATCTTTATCGAAATTACTGATAATGCGTGCAAATATTTCTTTGAATTTACAATGTTTGAAATCTTCTTGTTTTTGTGAAAAGATCAAACTATGTTTTTCATTGACTGGAGGTAACTGAGCTGGATCACCAACAAATAATATTTTGCATTTGTTATTTTTGATTTCTGTGAATATATCAACAATAACTTGAAATGACATCATTGAACATTCATCGATAATTACCAAATCAAATTTATTTAACATATTTTTTTTACCTTTGACAAATATTTTTTCACCATTAACACCATAATCTATTTTGTAACCTAATAATCCATGCAATGTCGCAAATTCGATTTTAATGCCACATTTATTCAAATCGTCCAAGTCTTTTATTAAATTATCACCAGACCTATTTAATTTATGTTTTACCAAAAAATCGATATCATTATTAAATTTATTTTTCAATATGTTTACTGCTTGATTTGTTGGTGCTGTCAAAACAACTGATTTTATATAATTTTTTGCCAACAAATAATTCACAAGTTTTGTAATTATAGTTGTTTTTCCTGTTCCTGCAAATCCATATAATCCAAATGAATTCATGTTTGAATTATACAAAAAATTACATATATGTGCTATTCCATGAATTTGATCTTCAGTGCCAATAAATTCATTAAACTCATTCAGTATTCTGTCAATTTTAATATTTTCAAATTTAATGTTCTCCACAAGTCCATGTGATGTATTTTCATTTCCAATCATATACATAAAATCACTATACAATTTTCTCATTAATATATCCAGATTTATTTTTACCTCATTACTTGCACTAGTTGCATTTATTTTACATATTAATTTACAAAATCTGTCAAATGTTGTTAAGATAGGCTTATCAATAAATTCAATTAAAAATTTGTAATCCAACATATCAATAATCTTTTTTTCCAATATATCATCAAATATATTTTTTAATTTCTTCTTATCATCGTGAATCATATTGGAATCTTTACCAATTTTATCCATGTTATTAAAAAATGTAAGTATATTCATTATATATTGATATTGATATATATTTCTAAAATATTGAATTCAATTATCAATTTTTCCTGATGAAATATATAAAGTATGTATGATTTAACTATAAAAAAATGGTTTAAGCATAAATATTATTATTATTCGCTTGCTTGATTTTCATCATCAGAATCTTCTTCTCTCTTTGATTTCTTCTTATCAGTGGTTACTGCTTTCTTCTTTTCTGCAACTTTCTTTGATTTTGTATCTTTTGTATCTTTTGTATCTTTTGTATCTTTTGTATCTTTGATTTCTTTTGTTTCTTCTTCTTTCTTTTTACCTTTTTTAATATCTTTTTTTTGTTCTTCTGGTTCTGCATCTTTTTCATCATCTTTTTCATCATCATTTTTTTCATCATCTTTATCATCGTCTTTATCATTATTAAGATTTACTACAATACCTGATAATTCACAAGCTTTAAGAATTGCTTGAATCAATGGTGCTGCAAGTTCTTTTGGGAAAATATTTTTTACAGAATAGATTATTGCTGGAACTTTAATAACATTTTTTCTTGCAAATTCGGTGAATTGATGCGCAGTTGATACAATTTCGGAGTAAGCACTAAAAAGTATAAAACACAACATATTTCTTGCTGGTCCCGTTAATTTAAAATTGCTAGTTGCTTTAAATTTTTCATCACCAAGACTATCCATTATTTTTTCAGCTATTGGTAAATTTTTGGAATAATCGAGTTGATCGCTAAATGTTTCCGCAATTGTTGTATAATATTTTCTCAATGGTGCTTCTTTGTACATTGCATTGACAAGTGTTAATTTAACAATGTTATGAAGACCACTTTTATCTTTCAAAGTATTATTTAATGTATTTTGAATGAGAATTATATACAATTCTTGCAGTGCAGCAGCAATTGCTATATGAGCATTTGATATTTTTGGAGCTAAAATAATAGTAATTGTTTTACCATCTTTTTTTGCTTCTGTTTGTTTACAATTTTGCTTAAAATGATCCTTCATAAATCTTCTAATTAAATTGACATCAAATTTTAATCCTGCTAATGTTGTTGCGGCATTACCTGCTTCTTTCTTTTGATCTTCAACTTTATTATCTTCTGTTTGTTTTTTTGATTTAGTACTCTTATCTGACATTTATATTAATTTAGTCAGTGTTAGAAAAGTATATTTTCATTCATTTCAAAGTTCAATTTTTTTTAGTATATTCCTATATTTATCAATTATATATTGTGTATTTTCATCGTAATATGTATGTAATGTCCAAGTATCATCAAAATCAATGCTATATTCCATATCAGATTCGATCTTTATGCAAACATCCATATTTACGCTTATATCATCAATATCCACATTATCTTGTTGTATTCCAATGATTTTACCAATAATACATTCTTTATTGTCTTTTATTGCTTTTATTATAATATTTTTCTTAAGAATACCTTTCATTACTTTAACACCTATAATTATAGGATTCTTCTTTGTAAATATATATTCTTTTAATATCATCAAATCAACTAGTGAGACTAATTCGGGATGTTTGTCTATAATACTTTTATTGATTCCCTCAACGTAATTTTTGTACTTTTCCAATAATTTATATATTATATCATCATTTATATATGTAATATGTTCCCTATTCATCATTTCAATAATATCTTTTTTACATTCTATACCAAAACCAATCACAACCAAATATCTTTTATTGTATGTTTTTGCAATACTCTTTTCATGTTCCAATAAATGTTCTCTTACTTTTCTATCTTTATATGCACTTATTTTGATGATATGTCTTTTTTTTGGAATTCCAACATTCATTGATCTAATATTAATTTTATCTCTGAATACTTGATATATTGCCATTAACATACCATATGTGGATGCATAAATATCAACACCATCATCACATAATAGTATATCATTCATATCATTATCGTATTTTGCTTTCAATTCATTTAATATGATCATTAATTTTTCTTTTTCATCATCAGTGTGATATACCAACAAAGGAGATCCAACTCTAATATTATTAATATCACATTTCAATCCAAATAAATAATCATCTTGATCTACAATTGTTTTGAATTGTGTTATTTTGTCCTTTAATTCCGTTAGTCTATTTGGCACATATACTCTTTTAATTTTAGTATCTATTATATCATTATTATTGTCAATAAATAGTATATTATCATTTATATCTATATGTCCATTTTTTAACACAAAAGTAGATATTTCACCTAATTTCTTATCTTGAATTGTTTCCAATATGAATCCAGTGTTCATATTTGGTTTTATTTTGATTTTGGAAAGCATATATTTAGTAGTGATTAAGTTGATCATCATTAATAGATCTGGAATTCCTTCACCAGATTGTGATGAAACTGGCACTAGAGATACATAATAATCATCTTTGTTTGGGTTTGGATCTTTATTTTTATAATAAATCTCAGCATTAAAATAATTATTCATACATTCCAATTTAATATCATTGATTCTTTTTTCAAATGCATTTTTTATATTGATATGTTGTTTTTTAAGAGTTGCTGATATATTGGCCATTTCATGTTGTTTCCATTTCGAAATTTTGTCTATTTTGTTTAAAACAATAATAAATGGTATTTTATTTTCCAAAAATATTTTTATTGATCTTTTTGATTGTTCTTCTATACCTTTTGTAATATCTATTATCAAAATTACAATGTCTGATATTTGAATACTTGTTTTTCGTTGATATTCAAAGCATTCATGTCCAGGTGTATCTATTAATATTAAACCGGGTATCAATACTTTTTTTTTTGCTTTTGATAATAAATTATTTAAATATTCGTGATGCATATCAGAGGCCGCTGTAAAGGACATGTATGTCACTCCAATTTTTTGAGTAATTTTTCCAGGTTCATTTTCACTATTTGAAGTGTTTCTTAATTTATCTAAAAAAGTAGTTTTACCGACATTTACATGACCAATGATTGTACATATTGGTGCTCTGAATTTATCCATTGACATATTTAATGTCTATTTTTATGAATAATGTATTCATGTCATTAGAACTTCAATTTTTTATAAAAAAAATTGAATTTGCAATATTTTGTTGTCTATTAAAGTTAAATATCTAAATATAGCTATTATAGTATGTCTAATCAAAATAATCAGGAATATGATATTTTATATAAAGTAGTTTTAATTGGCGATTCTGGTGTCGGTAAATCCAATATATCATCAAGATTTGCCAGAAACGAATTCACTGTGGAATCAAAAGCCACAATTGGTGTTGATTTTTGTACACGAACACTCCAAGTTGAAGATAAAAGCATTAAATTACAAATATGGGATACTGCTGGACAAGAAAGATATAGAGCAATAACAAGTGCATATTATAGAGGATCAGTTGGCGTAATTTTAGTATATGATATTTCTAAAAAAATAACATTTGAAAATGTAGATAGATGGTATAGTGAAGTTACACAAAATCTTGATATCCAAAAATGTTCTGTTATTTTGATTGGCAATAAATTAGATTATAAACATTTAAGAGAAGTTTCCACAAATGAAGCAATAGAATACTGCAAAAATAAAAATATAAAATTTATTGAAGTATCTGCATTGGATGGAAAAAACATTGAAACTGCATTTACTATACTCACAACAGATATGTATAATATGCATAAACAACCAATAATTGATGATAATGATGAAGATTCTTATGTAAATGATGATACAACACCCATTGATCTTGACATCACAAAAAAAGTAAAACCTATATGTAACTGTTAATTTATGATAAAATAAATTAATTCTTTTTGAGTAGAACGAATAATGCTTAAAAAGTAAAACCTGGATGTAATTGTTAATTTATGATAAAATAAATTAATTCTTTTTAAACATTACTCGTTCTGCCAATTTCTCAGAAGATTTACTGTTTGGCCATTCAAATCTTGTATTGTTTGCGTCAAAGAACATATCTCTTCTCACTTTACAAACTGTTTTATTTTTATTGTCATAAACAACAAATCCCTCAATGTATGGAAGATTTACTTCAAATAGTTGTTTAAGTCCATCAAAATTTCTGAGTTCATTTGGAATTATCACTTCCATTGAATTATGCGAAACAATGCAATAATCTTTGTCAACTGGATCTGACATACAATGATTGAATTTCTTGCCCATATATTCAATAGTAAAACTGGTATTTACATCAACCAAACATTCTTCTATTTCCTCAAATGCATAAATTTGAAGCAAATCATTAAATTTGCCAAATTCATAAGTATTTTTCAATGGATTCTTTTTCAATTGTTCTTTGCATTTTTCATTGTCTAGAATAACACATGGTCTAAAATGTGGCCAATGAGTTGCATTTTTATGTGTTGGTTTTGGTTCACATGGGATCCAAGTATCGTCGATGTTTTTTTCTTCAAATTTGTTTGTTTTCTTATCTGGTTTAACATCAATTCTTGTATATGGAATAAATTTCTTTTTTTCTTCATCATATTTAATAAATCCACAACCTCCATCAAATTTAATAAAATATCTTCCTGTTTCGATTGCATTTTTCATATCATTAGAACAAAATTCATTGATATATCTGGTTCCAATTGATTTTTCTTCTTCTTTTTTTGTTTTTTTATTCATAACTTGCTTGTAAATATGTTCTGTGTTGAAACAATGCAACAATTTTTGACCGGTAAAGTTTTGTTGATTTATGATACTTTCATTAATATCATAAATTTTTATTCCAAAATTATCATTACTCATTATAAAATTCAATAATCAGTGTTAAATTTAAAGGCGATAACAAGCATTATAAATTTCAATTTTTTTGTTAAAAAATCAGTCAGCAAAATGCCAGACAATTTTTTTGTTAAAAAATCAGTCAGCAAAATGCCAGACAATTTTTTTGTTAAAAAATCAGTCAGCAAAATGTCAGACAATTTTTTTGTTAAAAAATCAGTCAGCAAAATGCCAGACAATTTTTTTAATTATATTGGCACAGATTCAACACCACATCCAACTATTTTAATAAGTTCACTTGTTTTACCTTGTTCAGATCCATATGTTTCTAATTTTTTAACTATATTCATCCCCTTAATAACTTTACCAAAAACAACATGTTTTCCATCAAGATGTGATGTTGCATCTAAAGTGATAAAGAATTGTGAGCCATTAGTATTTGGTCCTGCATTTGCCATGGATAATAATCCGGGTTTATCATGTCCAAGCGCAAAACTTTCATCTTCAAAGTATTTTCCATATATACTTGATCCTCCTGTTCCATCACCATATTCATAATCACCACCTTGAATGCAAAAACCTGGAATGATTCTGTGCAAATTACAACCTAGATACGATTGCTTATTTTTTGTTTTTTTATTAGTGCATAATGTCATAAAATTATTAACTGTTCTTGGCACTATATCATCATATAATTCAATTAATATTTTGCCAAATTTCTTTTGTTTTGTTGCAACTTCCAAATAAACGATTGGTCTCGATTTTTTTGATTTACTCATCTTTTTTTTTGAAAAAAAAAATCATTGTTATCATAATCTCCAGAATTTTGACTGGCATTCTCAATAAAACTAAAATTACCATAACTATTTATTGACTCGTTGTCCATTATTGAATCCATTTTATATCCCCTTTTTTTATTATTATCTTCTATGCTTTCACTTGAACTTTCTGTATCTTTTTGTTTGATTTCTTCAGATGGTATGCTAAATTTACTCATGTCACTATCAGATGCGGTTTCTTGAGCAACTTTTATTATTTTTGTTCTTCTTTTCTTTTTTGTTGGTTTTTTAGATGTATTCAAAATATTTTGTTGATGTCTCCATAATGCATATAATAATGCTAATAACAATAAAAAAACAAACAATTTACTTATACCTTCCATTTATTTATATTAATTAATTATATTTTTATATTTTTTATATGAACATGCTAAAATTACATTTTATTGTTTTGATGAAATATAATTTTATTTTGATGGTGAAAGTGAATATATATTAAAATAGAAGTACCTAAAGTGTCAAATTATTACAATTTCATTAATAAATATCAAAATTTTCATAAATTAAAGCACTTTTTAGGATCATTTATTAAACCTGCCAAACATGCTTCAGATGGTTGATATAATGGTGGTAATCCATTGGTCATTTCTGCTGATAAATAATTACTAGATGATGTAATTGGAAATTCATCAGATATTAATTCATATTCTTGATTAATACTACCATCATATTTTGATAGATCCATACTTGGTACACCATTTACACTAGATTCAATTCTTGCATCACATCTCATGCCATTATTTGTGGTGATCATACGTGGCTCAACCAAAAGTGGTGGAATAATATTATATGTTCTATCAGTGGGACATGTATGAACAGATGTATTATAATCAGTATTTTTATTATTTCCAATGCATTCGCCAGTTATCCCAGAATAATCACAATTCTTTTTACATTTGCATCCACCAGGAATATTCTTACCACAAGGACAAGTCGATACTGAATTTGCCATATGTCTTGGATTAACCATGGTAATATCAGACATTGCCACTTGATGATTCATATATTTATGATGTTTGAATTCTGGTTCAGCTATTTTAATATCAACTATTGGTTTGAGTTGTTCTTGTTTATTTTTTGGAATCAATGTATTAATATTTTTATGTGCATGATGATGATGATGATGATTATGTTTATTAATGTGTTTACAAATGATGACTAGGAAGATTATAGCAATGACAGCTAAAATGATGATTGTTTTATTGTTCATTATTTATAATAATAAACAACATTATTATTTTAGTATTCAAATAAAAAATCTATATTTAACTTCAACAATTGATAAAGTTTAAAGAATTGTCCAAAATTCGCTTGTTTTATCACTCAATACATAATCATATGACATCCAAAAGTATCCTTTATTACCAAAATTAGTTCCAACTGAATTCCTGCACAAAAATGCTCTTAATTCATCAGAAAATCCAAAACAACTAACAGTATGACCTCCAATATATTTATCTTCTGTTTTTGGCAAATTTAATACATATTTTCCCACAACTATATTACATATGTTCATATATGCATCAAAACCAAATACAAATGGTTTTCCCAATGCTAAACATGATTTTAATTGATCCATACTCTTTGTAATTTTACAAAAAATAATATCATTGTTTTTTTGTTTGTAACATATTTTAAGTGGCATCATATCAATTTTATCTAAATTATAATTCCATAATTGTTCAACGCATAATCCATGTTGTGAAATACCATTGATAACATCAGAAATTTGCATATATCTATTATCATTATATGCCTTTCTAATTCTTTTTGCATTAAAATATATGAATAATCTTGAAACTTGAGAAAAATCTCCTTGTTTTTGTTTGTTGTAATCAATTAATGATGTTACTGCATTTGCACATGCCATAAAATTTTTTTCTTGATTATAAATTGGTGGTGCACTTATCAACAAATCTACTGCTGTTATATTGTTTATATTTATATCTTTTAATGAAAAAGTATGATGCGTATATAATGATTTTTTGAGATATTCATCAATTTCAACAGTTCTTTCCCATCCACCAACATAATCTATATTTGCACTTGAATAATTTCCGTTACATTGAACTTGATATCTATTGATACCCATCATTCCATTCAATTCTTACTTCATATAAATCTTTACGATCTATACTTTTCAAGCCTCTACATTAAATGATTGTCTTAAGGATGTGTAACTCACCCATATATCCTTCCTTACATATATTTCTTTATGTAAATTCCTCGAGCTCCATTCATATCTCGGTCCATCACAATTTTACAACCCTTACAGTCATATTTCTTCTTTGAACCTAAATTCTTATCTATCTGTCCACAATTACTACACATCTTACTTGTGTAACTCTCATCTATCTCCTCATACTTTATTCCTACACATTCGCGTTTATATTTTAATCTTTGCTTAAATACATATAAACGCATCGATTGTCCTATTCTCTTGGTCATCTTAGTTAAATTACCATCCTTTGCACATATACGTTTGACACTCATATTGCCAATTAATATAGTTGTGTAATTCTTGGTTAAATAATTTATCGATTTCCAATGTAATTCATCTACATAATCTGTTATCTTCTTTCTATACAAAAATAATTTCTTTTGTCTCAATTTATCTCTTTTGTTCATCTTTTTTTGTTAATTTTTTCTTTGGTATATTTTTCTTTTTTCTAACTTTATTGTTAATTCCCTTATTCATAATATATAGTAATATTATATTTCTTTATATATTTATCTTTAAATTATATATAAGAAATATAATATATTATATATTATTATGAGCGATCCAAAATATGTAGGAGGTAAAAAAGCAAGTCAATTATTGGGTGTACATCAACGAACTCTTTATAATTGGGAAGAATCAGGAAAGATTGAGACTATAAGAACACCTGGAGGTAAAAGATTGTACAATGTGACTAAATTTATAAATGAGAGAGAGTGTACAGAGGATGAATGTGAGAAAAGATTAGAAGAATTGGACAAGTTAACAGGAAAATTGAATATATGTTATGCAAGAGTATCATCAAAAGGTCAACTTTCGGATTTACAACATCAAAAGAAAGTGTTACAAGAAAGATATCCAAATTATACTTTAATAGAGGATATAGGAAGTGGGATAAATTTAAATAGAAGAGGTTTGATGAGAATAGTTCATTTGGCCATAGAGGGAAGAGTGAATGAGGTAGTTGTAGTATATAAGGATAGATTAACAAGATTTGGTTATGAATTAATAGAGAATTTGATAGAGAGATATTCAAAGGGAAAGATAACAATAATGGAGAGGAAGAATATAGAACCTCAGGAGGAATTGATGGAGGACATAATGCAGATGATGAATGTATTTGTGGCAAGAATGAATGGGTTGAGGAAATATAAGATAAAGGATGAAGATGATAAAAATAATAAAAAATGAATTTGAATAATATTAATTTTTTGATAAAAATTGTAGTTATTTTATCAAGAAATATAAATAAAAGTGCAACTAGCTACAACCCATACTATGTTTCTATATATTTAACTAAAATTTGTTTTAAATTGAATATTCAATTTTTTTTAATGGCATATAATATATGCAAAACCACAACAAAAAATATGTGTTGAAATATAATGACCAAAATGGAGGATTGGTGCAAAACAATAGTGATACTGGTGCAGGCGCCATATTAATAGAGAATTATAAAAATAAAAATGGTAGAAGAGATGCTGCTGTAATTTTGTTTAGAAATAAACATACAACAAACTATGATGATCCTGGAGGAATAAGAGAAAATATTCGAAATACCAACAGAAGAGAAGATTTAAAAAATACTGCAAGTAGAGAACTTATGGAAGAATCAGGTAATTTTTTTAGAATATCTCAAAATACATTTGATAATAACTGTGCAGTGAGACATGGACAGTATGTAGGATTTTTTTTACAAGTTTCATCTAAAAAAGGTATATCATCAAAACACTATTATGATAATATTAATAGAAATAATATTAATAATAATGCATATAATAATATCCATAATATGCATTCTTGGAGAGAAACTGATGGTATCACTAGAGTATACATCACTGATTTGATAAATGGAAATATAAATAATATTAGAGGTAATATGAAAATAAATGATGCAAATGGTAATCAAATAACTATCAGTGGAAGAACAAAAGCATTGATTCGAAATGCTTTGCAAAGCAATTTAATTAATTATAATGGTATTGCAAATGGACAAACTATTTCATTACATTATGGTATTCCATGTGGTAAACATCCTTTAGGAATAAATAATTTAAATACTGTATGTTATTGGATATAATTTAATAATATTGGAGATAATATGAAAATAAAATAATTATTCTACATTACTATTTTCATGTATATATTCTTCTTGTAATCTAGAATTTTCTGTATTGCTATGTTCATGATTGCAATTTTCACCATGTACATGTTCTACATGTTGTTGTTCGGAATTATCATGTTCGTGATTGCAATTTTCACCATGTACATGTTCTGGTTGTTGTCCTCTCATTTGACTGATATATTCCATAATTTGTCTAACAACAGTTTCTTGTTTTACACCAGTCACCAATTGTAAATATTTTAAATATGTATTATTTAACATTGCAATTTTTTCTTTTGGGTCACGTTGTTGTAGAAATGCTTGTGTTATTTGTTCATGCACTTTTTTTGAATATTCTTGTATGTCGTTCAATATGTCAAGAGGTGTTGGAACATTATTCATACTCAATTTACTTTTTTCATACAAATCAATCATTTGTTTGGTCACACGAGGATCACTTTTTTGTAATTTAATTTTTTGTTTCATTTGTTGCTTTTCTCTAAAATTGGTACCACCTCTTCTTTGTTTTAATTCAGCAAGTTTATTTTTTAATTTTAGTTTGTTAATTTCCACAACATTATCTATTTTTAAAAATGTCACAGTAATTTTATTTTTATCATCAACAGCAAATTCCATTTCCAAAGTATATATTTTTTTTTGTAAAAGATATGTAACTTCCAATGTTTTTTTTTGTTTCTTGATATTTTTGTTGAATTTCTTTTTATCCTTATCATAAATATTTTTGATTGTTTCTTTCAATTCTTCTGCAGTTTCATTTGATTTAAAATATGCTGGATTTTCATTGACAAATAATACTTTTGTTGATAAATCATCAGTGATGCCCTCAAATATATTCTCTAATTCTTCTACTTTTGATGTATCTGATGATTCAATATTTGACATATTAATTGATACTTCAGAAATATTTTCAAGCTCTTCTATTTTTGATGTATTGGATGATTCTTCTGAGCCACCGAGTGTAGATGTAGGAATGTTGATTTCTTCATTATTTGATGTAATTGTAGCCATTTATGATAATATCTTATTAATACTTATAGATTCCTTACACTATAATTTTCAATCTTTTTTATAAACTAAAATTCACCAATTGAATCACATTTTATTTCCAATTCTATGTAAACATTACTATTTGGATTATTGTGTCTTTTTAGTTGATCAGATTCGGTTAAATCCAATTCATATGAGCCACTATCGTCATCATATATTTTGCGCACTTGATATGATTTAATAATATTATTTAGCAATGATCCATATGAATTTGATTTTTGTAAATTTACAAAAATTTTATTATATAAATTTAAATGATATTTTCTGTAAAGTGCTACTTTTACAACTGGATTTCTTATAAGTATATTTTCATTACATGCAGTTCGTATAGCATTTTTATTCACTGACAAAAATTTTTTTACATCATTTACATAATATTCACCATAATTATTTATATAATCATCAATACATTTATTTCTCAGTACAGGACAATCAATATTATAACATTTATCATTCATTTTTGAATATATTATATATAAAAAAAGATATAATATACAGTTTAAAAATCAACTTTTTCATTTAACACATTTTAAATTAGGTTCATCCATGTCTGCATAAACATTACCATTTTTGAATAATTGGCAATCAATAGCAGATTCTTTCATAGCAATCGCAAATTGTTCAATTAATTTATTTTTTCTGAAAGCTAAATTTTTAATGTATTCATCAACTGTTTCTAACTCATTTGGGTGAGTGGCAATATAAATATAAACTTTAACAATTCTTTTATCTTCTGGCATATCCCTATGAGAACAATATCTCACTGCTCTTCCAATAATTTGATCCAATCTTGAAATATTCCAATAAGGTTCCAAAATGTGAACTTGTTGTATTCTTTTAAAACTAATTCCTTCTTTTGCGGATGGTGACAATAACAATACTTTTATTTTAGATCCATTTGCATTCATTGGTTGGTTAAATACTGCTTTGATCTCATCTTTCAATTCAGTTTTTTCATCTCCAGACCACACCGCAAATCTTTTATGTCCTTCACCATGTTCTGCATAACTGAGAAAACCATGATATTCTAAAACTTTAACAAAACTCTTAATACCTCCATATTCTTTGAAATTACTGTAAACAAAAGATGTACCAGAACTTCTACTTATTTTTTTCATAATTTTGTAAAATTTTATTGAATATTTTTTTAAATTTTTAAAACTCAATGCACTACCCACAAAAGATTTATATCCTTTTTCACTAACATTCTTATTGGGAAAAGATATGTTTGAAATAACACGTGTTCCTATAAAAAAATTATTTGGTAAACTTCTTATTTGTCCATCTGTAAATACTCTATGTTTTCTTTTTATCGGAGATTCAATATTTTTTTCTTCTTGTTCTAAAACTGTAATATAACTTCTATACTGAAAGTCATCCATCTCACATTTTACATATTTTACTATACTTTCTGGAAATGTATATGGTGGAGCACCTCTGTAATAACTTACATATCCTTTTATCATTTCTTTGAACATATCAATATTTTTAGCTTCGGTAACTATTTCACCATTTGATTTAGTTGTAACGTTTATAAATATCTTTTCAAACTCTTTTCCAGTTGGAAATTGATGCGGAATTCTTAATAAATTCATTGTTAATGCTATTTCCACTGGTTTATCAAACATTGGAGTTGCCGATAATAATACTATGCGCAAATTTGATGGTGCGCCGTATATTGCTTCATATAATACTTTATAAAAAGTTCCTCCCTCTGAAACCATATTTTGAATTTCATCTACTATCAATACAGTATTCTTAAGATTTATCTCGTTTGTTTGATACAATTCCACAAATTTATTGTAAGAATATATTGAATAATATTTATTTATTCTATCATCGCTTTTTTTAATTATCTGTTTATATTCATCACTTGATGGATGTCTTTTTGTAAGTGCAATTCTTTCTGCATTTGTTAAGTATTCATTTCCGGCACATGGTGATCTTAATTCATCTCTAAAATTTCCTTTTAATGATGCTGGTGTCAATACCATTATTTTTCTCTTGTTTTTCCATTTTTCTCCAATATTAACAGCAGTACATGTTTTGCCTGCTCCAATTCTGTGAAATACTAATATTCCCTTGTATGGTGTTTTTGGATTAATGTAATCTGCCAAAAAGTCCTGTGGTTGTTGTAAACTGAATGTTTTGGGAAAACATATTTGATCAAATGTTAATTTTTTAGCGGGTATTTTATATTTTTTATATTTATTGTATATTCTTTCATAAAATTCTTCATTACTGATATCTGGGTAAGATGACATAATATTATTTGATTAGATATTTTAAAATTAACTTGGTTTATTTAATAAATAAATTTTTTCATTCTTTTCTTGATTTTCCATAATTTGAATATTGACCTCTGACTGGTTGATTTGAACTTGTACTGTCATTATAATCATCTCTAACATCAGATCTTGGTTTGAAATTTTTAGTATTTCTTTGTTGTGTATTTTTTTGAAAGTTTCTTGAATTTGGTTCAATACAGTCAATATCATCCCTATCTTTATTAAAATCTCTATTGTTAAAATTTCTATTTCTTGGAAATTTACTCTTAATTGATTCTCTGTTTAATTGTTTTAATAATTTTTCAGTGTCCATCTCAACAGTAATATTTTTTTCCATATTTGCTTTTACATGAATATATTTTAACAAGTCAACTAAGTTACATTCTTCCAATTTTTTTCCAGTCATATCATTGAAAAATTGATCTTTGTCAAATGCCATTATACTTGGTCTTGGTGGTCTTGTATTTCTTTGATATTGATTATCATTATCATCAAAATTATTTATCATTTGTTCATTCTGATCTGTTGTTCCAAATGTTGACATATCATAACTCTTTTTTACACGTCTTTGTTTCACATTTCTTTGATATTGAGAATTTTCATTGTCCATTTCAGACTTGCTGGATAGAACTCCTTGAGTATCAAATTCATTATTTTCTTCTGAAACATTTTCTATTTGTTCATTTGATTCTGTATTATCGTTATTATTTTTTTTTCCATTCTTAATTTTTGTTGGCATGAAATTTTTATTTAATTGTTATATATTCTGATCCATTTCCATTCTATTTAATATTCAACTTTTTTTAGTATAATAAAATAATATAAACTTTACATTATAAATACTATTATGAATCAAAAATTAAATATATTATTGTTATCTCCATTTTTATGGAATGATCAAACCTTCAATATAAATCAATGCACAAGTAGATACCAATTATATCTATTTATGGTCTATGATCACCTAAAAAATAATTATAATATCACTGTGATGAAATCCTTTAAAACTGTATTAAATAAAAATAATGAATATGATCATGCTATAATACTTAATGGAACAATATATAGCAAATTAAATAAAAATTATATATCTTTATTGAGAAAAAGTGTTAAAGGTAATATTAATCATATCACATACACAAATACCCAATTTGTTGGTGAAGATATATTATTCTATTTATCAACTGTAAAATGTGTTCATAACAGACTAAGTTCAAAACATATTGGATGGATTTACAATAAATATTTGGAAAATGCTGATAAACCAGAAAATATATTAAATATCTTGATGGACAGTAATAAAGATATTAATACCCAAAATGAAATAAATAAATTTATAACTAATAATACAGTTCACAAAGTAAATCTCAATTATACTTTTAAATTCAAATATTTACCAGAAATATATGATGAATACAAAAAAACACATGTCTATATTATCACACAAAAATGCAATAAATACATAGAATTGGCAGAAATTGCTATGTCCAATGTTATTATTGTTGCATGTCCAAATTGTGTACATCCAAAAATTATTAAAGAATTTGATATTATCGAATTTAACACAAAATCCCAATTTCCATGGACTATTATTTTGGCAAAAATGAATAATATTGATTTCAAAACAAATTATTTAAATAATAAACTAACATTTCAACAAACAATTGATAATATCATGGAGTTGACAATAAATTATGTTAATGATCATGAAAAAATGAAAAATGAGAAAAGCACAGAAAATGACAATGAAAATTACATAGAAACTATTAAAACTATTGCATTGAAAAGACTCAATGCTTTTAACACCAAAAATAAAATAAATCCTATCAATAATATTAATGTAAGTGATGTTATCAAAAAAAGATCTAAAGTTTATGTGCACAAATGAAACTACTACTCATCTGCAGATATTGAGTCCAAAAATTGTTCTAATGGTAATTCAAATATATTTATTTGTGGTTTTGGTTCTTTTATATCCACAATTGTTATTTTTATTGTTTTTTCTTTTTTTATATTTTTGTATAATTTGCTCAATCTTTGTTTTTGCAAATTAATTATTGATTGGATTTCCGTAATTATATATTTTACATGTTGTTTATTTACATATGCAATTAATATGTGTAATAGTAATGCATTGTGAAGTTGATGCACTAGCGAAAAATTTGATAACATTCCAGATAATATTAAACAATTATGCATGACCAATTGTTTTGTATCAATGTTTGTAGAATATGCATACAATATGTTAAGAAAGAAGAATTTGTAATTGATGTCAAAAAACCACGGTATACAATTAATATATCCTAATGTGTATAATAATTTCCTATTATAACCTGTATTCAAATACATTATCTCTAATGCACAATCATAAATACCACAAAATAATGATTTGCACAAATTATATGTTGTTGAACTTAATATTGTACATTCTCCAAATTCACATATTATTGCTATCAGCAAATAATTTGGTGATATAAAACTCATTATTCCACTTGTCATTACGCAAATACATTTTTTTAATATTTCTTCTGGAAATATCGTGGTATTTCTATTTTTTTTATTGTAAAAGAATAATATCAATGATAATATAGGTCCAAGTAATGGCATTTTAAAAAATGATGATAATGTCCAAATACAACACATTCTACTCAAACGTCCATTAAAATTAGTTATTATTATTTTTAAAAATTCAGAATTAGTCTCTGTTCTTTCATAAATATGAAGAACTGCTTTTAAACAGTTCGGTTTTAATAATTCATCCCACTTTTTATTTTCAATAATATTCACTAACATGTTTTTTGCAGAATTTTCATTAAAACTTGCTATTTTATCAGATGCCACATAATTATATGCTTTTTTAGTAATCACATAATATACATTATTTGCATATTTCTTAACATATGCAATAAGAGATATTATTATAAAATTTTTAATCAAATCCATCACATTATCAATTGTAGTATTGTAATCTTTCAACAAACCAAAAATTTCCTCATATTCTATATTTACATCTTTCTTTCCCAAATATATGCTTGATAACTCTTTTATAATCATTACAATATTTTTTGAAATTACTTTTTTTATTAAATATTCTTTTTTTTTTCTCACAATTTGCCAAACATCCGATTGAGATATTAAATTACTAATCTCTGGTATTGATACTAATGATAATAAGTAGTATATGACATTTATATTGTTTATCCATAAACTTGTACACAATATGTTATATCCTATGAATGTTGATGCGTACAATACATATCTCTCAAATAATGACATTTCATATATGCTTGTGATTTTTACAACATCAATTAATTGCTTTTTATTATCATTTATTTTGTTGGGATCATAATCCATTATTATTAAATCATTTACATTTTTTTGATCACTTATTTCAGAAGCATTCTGTGTTGCTATTTCTGATATATGTTTCTTTTCACTATCTGTTAGATTATCCCATAAAAATGATATTGCATTTATTAGACCATCAATAGTCATTATCCTCAACAATAATGGTGATGATGGGACTATAAAGTATGACAATAGAACTATAAAGATATGCCTTATAATTCGCTTATAAATATCTATATTCATATCCTAATTACTATTACTACAGATATATTTAAATAATATTTCACGTATTTCGAATTTCATTTTTTTTACATAAAGAAAACACACTTCATGTTTCCTCGAAGTACTAAGTGTGTCATCATTTAATTTCAAATTTGCTCACTATCCCATAATGATCAGATGGCTCAAGTGTCTTGTTTGTTACAGTGGTATTAAAATGGTTTAACTTAATATTGCTACCATGATATAAAATCCTATCTAATCTTGACATATATTTAAAATTTTTATTTTTTAAATATATATTAGTATCACTGTTATATGTATATTGATTCTTTTTATTACCTTTGTTAATCCACGAATCAATCCAATATTCATTTATTAACTTACAATCTTTTTCTTCATGATCAAGAATATTTAAATCTGCACATAATATTATGTTTTTGCAATTATTCAATGTATTATTCGTAGTCTCGTATTGATCCATTTTTATTTTATTTATTTCATTAAATTCTGATTCATAATGTGATGTTGCGATTTGAATTGGTACGTGATCAAATGTTAAATTTCCATTAAAATTTCTTTTTACAGGATATTCTATGGTCACAACATGCAAATTTCTATTCATATTACTCACAAATGGATATGTTTTTTGATCATAAATTGGATATCTTGATAATATCACAGAATCATAACTTGATTCAATCGTTTTTGGATAATTAAAATTATATTTCAATAATTTTGATTTTAATCTATTATATACTGTTGGAATAACTTCATGTAAACATATTATATCTGGTCTTAATTTATTTATTAAAGATATCAATGAAGTCAGTCTTTCTTCTCTAAAATGATTGTCAAACCATATGTTATAATTCAAAACTACCAATTCATTCATATTTACCTTAAATTAATATCTTTGGTATTTATCAAAATATTTCATTATATTCAATTATCAATTTTTTTCAAAATTCAGTCAATAAGTATTAGACAATTTTTTTCAAAAATTCAGTCAATAAGTATTAGACAATTTTTTTCAAAAATTCAGTCAATAAGTATTAGACAATTTTTTTCAAAAATTCAGTCAATAAGTA
>Ga0302280_1000652_pt1 | contig 30687 bp, 37 predicted proteins | sample III_Fen_E1_1_FD_198771 | JGI IMG/M metagenome (GOLD analysis project Ga0302280, IMG submission 198771) | Peat permafrost microbial communities from Stordalen Mire near Abisko, Sweden - III_Fen_E1_1 | ecosystem: Environmental > Terrestrial > Soil > Wetlands > Permafrost | place: Sweden: Abisko... | reverse complement strand
TTGCTTCGTGACCCAAAACATATAATTGTCTTGAATATAAACTTTCATCTATTTTATTTAAATTTGCCATTGTATATTACAATAAATAACCTAATAGATCGCATGATATTGAATTTTCAACTTTTTTATTAAAAAATTGAAAATATAACTCATTGCTAACCATTACAATATAAATCAAAGTATAAAATGATTTATACAAGATTAAATGATGATAAAAAAATAAGACATGAAGTATGCAAAAGAACATTAGATGATATGTATTTTAATGCAATACTCCATATAATTATCACATTTGGTGTGTTTGCCAATACTATCATGATGTTAAATGTTCTTGGATCAGACAATGTTAAAAATGTATTAATTGCATATATTATTACATCTGGAATTTACATTATTCTATCAGTCGTCAAATCATCATTATGTTTTGTTGGATTATTACCATATAGTAAAGAGTATGATTTATGGATGAATTCTATATGGATTATACATTATATAATGATTATAAGTGTTGCATGTGCAAGTGTTTCAAATGAAAATAAAACATTAACACTTATATATACTTGTATTATTGTGTATTTATGCATAATAATGTATAATTATTTAAATAGTATAAATCATTTTTTAAGATATGTAAAAGAAAATTATACTGTAAATGATGAAACACAAGGGATTTACAGAGGAATTTTTTGTAATATTGTTTGCTCTTTATTCTTAATGCATATGTGGATTTACAATTTTAATCTCAGATATAGCAATATCATTTATATTCTCACAATATCAAATATATTAATATGTGCACTAATGATACTCCCAACATATAAAATAATTAAAAATATTGATTGTGATTCAGATGTTATTATGATATTTATATTAATAAGTTTTGCTATTGTGTGCTTAGCGCCAATATTTTTCTTTTTCATATTCTTTCCTTATCATGGTTGGGTGATAGACAAAAATAATGTTATTGGAAGTATGATAAGAAATATTGTATCACTAGTTGAAGGAGGAATTGTGATGTTGTCATTGGTAGTATTAATCATATATTTTATTGTTAGGTGTGTTAAAAATACCAAAAAATATATTAATGATCAATATAATAATGTGTCCAATGAACTCAATAACAATATGAATGTTAATGATGACACGATCGTTGAAGAAAATGACATTTAATTTATGCAAAAAATTGATATTTCAATTATATACATGATATTGATTATATGATAAACAATTATATGAATTTCATAAATTATCAAAATTATAAATATTATGAATCAGTTGAACATTTTGAAAGATCTTTCTGTTATTATGAAAATTTGATTCAAAATATAATGATGAAAATTGATTTTAAAATTGATAGTATGAGAAATATTGATTTGTGTTACTTTGAATATATGAAAAGAGATATTCAGAGTGATTTTAATTCATTGGATCATTACATTGAATTAATGCATAATCTTAATGGTAAATTGAGAAGCAAATTCTGGAAAATTAAAAGTTATGAAGTGCAAATTAGAGTGCTAAAATATAAAGGTTCTTTTTTGAATGATACAATGATGTACAGTGTGAAACAAAAACAAAGCATGAATGAAGAAATTTTATTCAAGTTTTTAATGGATAATTATTGGATTATATTGATATTATTTATATCAGTCATTTTATTTATATAAAAAATTGAAAAATGAATGTATTGTAACTCTTATAAATAAAAAATATAACAAAAAATGAACTATCAACAATTAAATAAAAAAAATATTCGTTTCGAATTTGTAAAAAGTATATTAGATAAAATATATTTTAATGTAATTTTTTGGATATTTATTGCAGTGCTATATTTTGCAAGTGGATTTATTGTTAGTTTTGGATATATAAGTGATTCAGTACAAACATTAATGGCATACAATATTATACATTGGACATCAGTAATATTGCAATTTATCAAAATGACGCCGTATTTTCAAAAATTGGCACCAGATATATTAGAAATTAATTGGGTGTTAGCTGGAATGTTTGGACAAATAATAGGTGAATTTTGTTTCATAGGATTTATTGGAGGAATAATGAGTAATAACAACGAAAAAATAAAAATAAATATATTAATTCCAGTCATTAATGTTTATGTCAATTATACATTGTATGTGTTTATAAATGTAATATTGGTGTCATTTTTTAAAAATAATAAATATAATGATGCAAGAATCGTGTATATTGGTGCATCATCAAATGTATTATTATCTGTGATATTTGGACATGTTGGAATTTACTGTTATACTTTTGAATACAGTAAATTACTAACTATTTTTAGTGTTATCATATTTTTAACATCATTATTAAAGATGATACACATTAAATATAATTATAATAATGCAAATAATGTTAGAATTGATGCAGAAAATCAAAATGAAAATCAAGATGAAAATTTTAATATAATTGAATATTTTATTTCATTATCAGTTACTAATATCATAAATATTATATGGATAATTGCTTTTGGAATTGTTTGTGTCGTTTTATTCTTTGTATATTTGCCATACAAAGGTTGGAATATGGATGAACAATATAGAACACAAAATATAATAAGAAATGTTATTTCTATTGTTGAAGGATCCATTGTACTTTTGGGAATTTTATGTGGAATTATATATTGTTTGATCAAGTGTTGTATGTTATGCAAAGAATTTATGGTCAAAGAATATGAAGAAGTATCAAATGAAATTAATAATGATATTGAAATCTAAATATTAGGTTTTATTAATTTAAACCAGTACTTATCTTGATCATTATCATAATACATTTTCTTTATTTTCTTTAGCTTATAATTTGAATCACTGTTACATTTTATACATAAATTCATATTTGGAAATGGATAATCAAATTGGTAATAAAATTCTGGATAATTTATATTTTTTTTTACATTTGCCAAACCAATATCATTATTCATATATTGTTCATATATGTTTCTATTGTTCATAATTGTTGAAGTCAGTAAATTAAAATCATTCTTTGAAAATATTTTTGATGATCCTTCAATTGGTTTTGTTATTAAAAGTTTATTTTGATTATCTATTGTAAATAACTTGTTAATGAAACTTCTATAATAATTTGTTTCATAAATTGGATGATCTATCAACATATTATTCAGATTTGTAATGTTATCATATTTTTGGACATCATAATTCAAAAAATCATTTGGTATATCATGATTATTATATATTTTATGTCTCAAATTCCAAAACATTTTTTCAACAGCATTTTCATACATTAAAAATTCATTGGGATTATATTTATTTTTTATTTGATTTATTATTCTTTTTCTGTAATCATTCAATAAAATATCTTGCATTGAAAACATATTCACAAAATCCCATATTTCATCTATTACATTAATTTCTTCATTGTCAAGTGGATATTTCAGTAAATTATTTTGATAAATATTTGCTATCATATATAATAAAAATTTATATTTTATATATATATTTAATGACATCCAGAAAATCAAAGAAAATAAGAAAATCAAAAAGTAGAAAGAGTAATAAAAGAAAATTATCAAGACAAACATTGCCTAGACCATCAAATAAAGGTTTTTCATTGTCATCCATGGGATATTCCATAGATAAAAATAAAAATGATAGAAGAAAAATACTTGAAAAAGCAAGTGAAAAATATGGTACTTTGCCAGTATTGAGACATCTTAATTTAAGAGCTAATTATCAACAATGGAATAAAGATACATATGATAAAATGAAATCCGATGTTGACCATTTGAGTAAATCATACAAAAGAGTACAATCAAAAAAAAGTTCAAGGAAAAGTTCCAGAAAATAAATATTATTCTTTGGTTGAACTTTCAGTGGTATTATTAGCATTAGATATTTCCATTTTCATTTGATGACCCATAAAGTTAAGTATTGTCGTATTACACGTATCATTTAACAAATTCATCATCAAAGTAAATGTATTAATATATATTTTTCTTTCAACAAAAGTTGGAAGATATGAAATAGATATATTCTTGTCTTGCATCAATTTATCAACATATTCTTCAATGTGTTTTTCTGATACACCTTCTTTCATTTGTATATCCTTTATGGTGACCTCTGGTACAATTTGTTGCATATTAACATTGTTTGCATTTAGATCTTTCGTTGAATTTTTATGAAGATTCAATGCACAGTTCAATTGTTTTTTTAATTCGCTATTTTCATGCATTAATTCAATTATTTTTTTTTCTGATTCCCACAAATTATCTTTTGTGTTTTCATCATTTGTATTACTTAAATTTATTGTGTTGTTCATTATTAAGTATATATTAATAATACTCTTTTATATCTTTTTTTGTTTATATAAATAAAATGATATTAGTACCAAAATAAAAAAGAATATTGTGAAATATATATAATTACTTTTCTCTTTTACAATTATTATACGTTCAACAATATTTTTTGGTTTTTGTAAATATTGCGTATTATTCATTTGTTGAACTTGTTGATTTGGTTGATCTTGAATATTTTTATTTGGAGAAGGTTTCTTTTTGATACTACATACACCACCAGAACATGAATTTACATTGGGATTATTCAATATATTGTTTGCCATTGTGTAATCATTCATTTGATCATTCATATTATCTTTCATTTGACCTAATGTAGAAAATGGTCTAACTGTTGCACTATTCATTTCATTGTCTAAATTTAATTGTTGATCATGTCCCAATGTATTATAATTATTATCATAATCCATTCCAGGCATTTCTTGTTTTTCCATATTATTTCCCTCACCATTTTTTAGCCAATCATCTATAGCATTTTTTTTTATTTCTTCTGGAACTTGAACTAATTTACCTTGACTTGTTGTGTATATAATTGGTTCTAAATATGGATTATATGATGGGTTCGTTTCAGTTGCATTTTTGAGTTTATCATATTTTAATAATTCAGATTTTACATGATTCGTAAATTCATCAATAGGAATAGGGATTTTATTACCTGTTTCTTTAAAACCATTTGAATTCATTGTTGATACTTAATATTTTTATTTTATTTTCGCATTATAAACATAATATATTTTATAGATTATATATATAATGCAACTTTCGCAAACAGGAGTAATTTTAATATGGGTATTGATTTTGTTCGTCATTCTATTATCAACACCATGGGCAAACAATTCAAAAAATAAACAAACAGAAGGTTTTTATACATATTATGGGTATTATAAAAAATATTGTTCAAGTTGTGGTTGGAGAAGCAGAGAATCATGCTCAAATTGTACTAATTGTGGGTATTGTATAACTGCTGATGGAAATGGGGAATGTGTTCCCGGAGACTCGTCTGGACCATATGATAAATCTAATTGTATGTATTGGGAATATGGTGATCCATATTATTATTGGCCATATGATAATATCTTCCCAACCATTAAAACTAAAAATGTTTATCCATACTATCATTATCAAGTTAGAAAACCAAATAGATGGAGATTAAAAGATACAAATTAAAACATCATTACATCATTTTTTTTAGATTGTTTTGACTTTTCCTTATTTTGACAACCAAATGTAAATACATTGTTATTTGCATTTGATTGATTTCCAAAAGTATAATTTGGTGTTCCAAATGCATTTGTTCCAGAATAATCAGCCAATGGAATACCAAATCCATTATTAGTTGACGGTGTACCAAAAGTAAATGCATTCGTATTATTTGTTGGAGTTACACCAAAATTAAAAGCATTCGTGTTATTTGTTGGAGTTGCACCAAAAGTAAAACCATTATTATTAGTTTGAGGAGTTGCACCAAAAGTAAACCCATTATTATTAGTTTGAGGAGTTGTGCCAAAAGTAAACCCATTATTATTAGTTTGAGGAGTTGCACCAAAAGTAAACCCATTATTATTAGTTTGAGGAGTTGTGCCAAAAGTAAACCCATTATTATTAGTTTGAGGAGTTGTGCCAAAAGTAAACCCATTATTATTAGTTTGGGGAGTTGCACCAAAAGTGAAACCATTATTATTAGTTTGAGGAGTTGTGCTAAAAGTGAAACCATTATTATTAGTTTGAGGAGTTGTGCCCAAAGTGAAACCATTATTATTAGTTTGAGGAGTTGTGCCCAAAGTGAAACCATTATTATTAGTTTGAGGAATTGCACCAAAAGTGAAACCATTATTTACATTTGATGGAACATTTGAAGCAAAAGCATTATTATTTGTTGATCCAAAAAAATCAAGAGGTTTAAATTGATTATTTGATATATTTGTGAAAACCATATTATGTGATTTATCAACTTTCATTCTATAGACATATTCATTACTTTCATATCCCAAATCTTTTCCTAACTTGGTAATTTTAGTTTTTTTTGTATTTTTGAATCCAGTCATATTAAAATTATGTGTTGTATGCGAATATATATAAATTTTGAAACCAATTGAATTTAGAATGTCTAGATCCATATGTTTTGATATTTTTTCCAGATATTTTAAAATTTGAAAGAAATGTTGTTCAGCAGAATAACCAGATGTTTTTGCTAAAAGATTTATTGTAATAATATTAACACAAACATCCATCTCATAAATTCCATCAAAATATTTCGGATCAGTGTTATATGGAAAAGTTAATATTGTTCTATTATTCATATATTTTAAATTTGGTGTCCATTTTTTATGCGGAATTTTTAAATTTATTTGTGTCATCCAATAATCGCTCAAACTCAAAGTAATATTCTTTAATACCAATAAACCATCAGTCAAATAATTTTGATCATCTGGATTTATAGTTTGCAATTTATTACAAGCTCTATATAATTGATGTTTGAAAGCATAATATTTATCATTAAAACTATCATTGTCATTGTCAATATTCATATTCATATTCATATTCATTTGATTATTTATATTAATGTTATAGTGTTAGAATAAATAAATTTCAATATTTTTGATGTAATTACTTTTTGTGTTTGTTTACTTTTGTATTTTTTTGTGATTTTACTATTGGTTTTTCACTTGATTCACTGTGTGATGATTCATCATCACTAGATTCATCGTCTGGTTCGTCCTCCAATGTATCATTAGATCCATTGTCAGAGTCATTTGATTTTTTTAATTTTAAATTATTATTTAATATTTTAGCAAATATTGAAGCAATCAATTCGATATTGTCACTATGTTTACTTTTTATATCAACATTCTTTTTATTTTCTTTGATATGTTTATACATATCAATTATACTCTTTCTAATAGTTTCAGCATTTTCTTCAATATTAATTTTATTTTTGTTGTGATACAAAAACATAATGATAATATGATATATAAATGGATATTTAAGTTTATTACGAAAAGCTGTGTTATTGAGAATGTGTTCAGAGAAACATTTTTTAATATGATCAATTCCTTTTTTTGTAATTGCTAATAATTCTTCATCATTAATAATATTTTTAGTTTGTTTGGATGTTGGATAATGATTATTGTGTTTTATAGATGCTGATATTGATGTTACAAATTGTACGTGTTTCATTCTTTTGATCTCAAATTGTTTTTTCATTATATTATTAATACTCATGCACATGTCTTTGTATTGTTTAGCATTATCTTCATGTTTTATATTTGAAATAAGCATCTCACAATTATTTAATTGAATTCCATGATTTATTCTGTGAAATAAATTTGTTTGATCGTTAAAATTTAAATTTCTGTATAAAGTGTATGTTATTGTTTTTTCATTAAATATTGATCTATCATGTTTATTCATAACAGCTGTATTTTCCATATCATCAAGTGGCATTTCATCATAATAAAGATCAATTCCATTCTGCTTGACAGAAATTTTATTACTCATAAAATCCATTATAGCTTTAATTCGTTGTTTACCATCAATACATATTTTTGTGTTCTCCTCTTCATCATGATTTATAATGAGTGGTATTGGAATAATTCCTTTGCACAACGAATCAATATAATAACGTTGATGATCCTTATCCCAGACATCTTCTCTTTGATATACTACTGTTGTATTAATATGTTTTTTTTCAACATCATCTTTTAACATACTTATTGATATATGTTTTTGTTCAGATTTGTATGAGTCATTCATGATTATATTTATGTAGTTCATATTCAATGAGTATTTTCTCATTGTATATATATTTCAACTTTTTGTCACTTAGCATCATAATATTGAGATTGGAGCTTATCATTTGATTCTTTATAAAAAAATTGAAATATATATGCAATGAATACTATTTTCAAATATGGATATATAAATATAATAATGGCTAGACTATTTTGTGAATTTTTGTTAGTAAAACATTATGGTGTCACTGGATATACCGAATATGATAACACTGCTAATTGTATATTATGTTGTCATGACATGAGAATGAAACCTGTATTAAAATTACCATGCGGACATGTATTTTGTCAAGTTTGTGTGTTGGACCAAATATATGATTGTAATGTAATGTCTTGTGGACAATGTAAAAAAAGATTAACATATACAAAATCTAATGATAGTGTTAATGATAATATTAATGTAAACAAAGAAGAAAGTAGAGAAATTAATGTAAAAGTAAATGATTATGAGAATTATCCAAAAATATGGAATAGACCATCAACACCAATATTAAGTGCTAGAAAACGTGCTTTGTATGATGCGCCACCGGTAGAATTTTTTGATGATCCTAATCCCAATAAATATTCTTTGTGTCTTGTAAAAAAAGAAGAACCAAATAATGATATAATAACTGTACTTAATGACTTACCAAAAACAAGAGTTGATAAAGGAATTAATGATTTGATGATAGTTGATTTAAACTAATAATTTTTATTTATATTTACAATATTATGCAACATCCACCATTTTGATTAATATTCCCATTTGTTGGTTGATTCATTTGTTGAGTGTTTGGATATGAACTTTGTGTATTATTTGGATTATAAGATTGGACATTTGTTGGAGGTTGATATATTTGAGGTTGATACAATTGAGTTTGTGTATTTGGAGATTGGTTCGATTGATAATTATTATAATCAGTTGAAGACACTTTACTTTGATCTAAATTAAAATACCATCTCACAAAAGTAGCCAATAATATCTTTATGACATAATCAGTGTAGTCAAATTTGAATTGCATTCCTTGTATTGATTTTACTCTCATTAGCTCTTCTCTATAATCATCAGTATTATCAAAATTTCTGAGCAAACCATCCCATCTATCTAAATATTCCATATCTTCTGCATTATCTGTACATTCCGCAAATGATATATGTGTATTATCATGACTATTTGATACAATATAATTTATTGCTCTGTACAAATTATCTCTTGCATTTCCAGTTCCATCAGTTGGTTCACCATCTGTTATCACAACAATCAATAATTTTTTATGTTTAGTTACATGCTTTTTATCCTCATAAATTTCCATCAAAGAATTTGTCAAATTAGTACCTCCATTTGGTGGAACATTAAATATATTTTGTAAACCAGCTAATGAATTAATATTGCATACTTTTTGTCTATTCAAAAAATAAAGATCAAGTCCAGAATCATTTACTGCTGTAACAAATTGAATAATAACTGCTGCCAATTTTTTTAATTCTAACCATCTTGTGGAATTTCTTGGTGCAAATGGATCGGTACCTTCTTCAGCAATTGTCAATGACATTGAATCAGAATCATCACATAATAATACAACTTCACATGTTGATAAAATATCTTTTAATTGATCTGCTACTTTTGGATTTAATTCTCTTTGTTTTACTAACAAATCAAATTTTGATAAATTAGATTGGGATTGTTGTATACTATTTTGAATTTGGGGATTATTTATTGTGTAATTTGATATATCTGATAAACAAGGTGCACTTGGTGAACTAGTTGAATTCATTTAAATAATTATCATGACTGATTGTATTATTCTTTACATTTTTAATGTCAATTTTTTTTATAAAAAATTGATATTAAATCATAATAACAAATAAGTCTGAATAGACAAATTATATTAAAATGAGTAATCAAAATAATGATAAATTTAATTTGTTAATTAAACAACATGAATTAACACAAAAAGTTGCAAGTGATCTTAAAAATGTTTTGGAAAAATGTGAAATAGTTCTATTGTGCGATGATTCTAGTTCAATGAATGCACAAATATCTGAAGAAGGTGCTGATCCATTTGCTCAAAAAAAATCAACAAGATGGTTCGAACTTAAAAAGTTAACTGCTGCTTTAATTGAAATTATCACTGCTGTTAATACTGATGGTCTCGATTTATATTTTTTGAATAGATCCACACAAAAAAATGTAAATAGTTTGACAGGATTATCAAATATTTTTTCAATTGAACCAAATGGTGATACAAGAATAACAAGTAAATTAAATCAAATATACAAAGAAAAATATACAGGTAAACAATTATTAATTGTAGTGATCACAGATGGCGAACCAAATGATGGCACAAGTAGAGCAAGAAGCAATCTATTTTATGCTATACAAAATATTACAAGTAATGGAAATGTACATGTATCTTTTGCAGAATGCACTGATCAGGAAGAAGATATGGAATATTTGGATGGATGGGATAATAAATTACAAAATTTTGATAATACTGATGATTATAGAGAAGAACTAAGAAGAGTCAAACAAAAAAATGGACAAAATTTCAAATTTGATTATACAGATTATGTCATTAAGATATTATTGGCTACTTTTATTAAATCATATTTCAATATTGATCAAATAAATGGCAATCAAACAAATAATAATAATAATAATTATGATGGTTGTTGTAATGTCTTATAAAAATTTATTTGAATAATTGTTTGCATATTTCAAGTATTATGAAATATGGTAAAATTATTATTTCATTATTGATAAATTTTCTATATGGCAATATATCTTTTTTTATTGTTTCAAATGTTTCATAATTTATATCATTTAAATTATTTGGGATCTCATTGATAAAGTTTGTAATATCTAATAATATTTGATCAGTCATTGAAAAATCTTGTTTTTTTATTATACCACTTTTATTTGGTAAAAAATTTTGCAATAATCTTATGTTATTTATATTCACTTTCTTGGTCAATATACTGTGAACATGTTCATTAATATTAAATTGTAAATATTTATTATATTTGTGGTATATAATCAATATTTCATCATGTTTATTTTGCTTTTCATACATATCCACTAAATTATTCTTTGAAATATTATTATTCCTTTCAATATTTATCAAATAATATTTTTCAGCATCATCATATTTATTTTGTATTTCACACATATAAGCTAAATTGTTTAATGCTTTATTATAACCATTTTCTATTGCCATAAAATAATATTTTTCGGCATAATCATATTTTTTTTGTTTCGCATACATATTCGCTAAATTATACATTGAAACATTATAATTATTTTGAATAGCTATCAAATAATATTTTTCTGCAGCATCATATTTATGTTGTACGACACATATAATTCCCAAATGATGTGCTAATTCAACATTATCTGGATTTTCGCACAATTCACCATTATTAAAAATTACTTCATATAATATTTGTGCATTATTATCATTTTCTATGCGAATAGATTCATAATTATGTGATTCAAAATATTTTGTTATCTCATCAATCATATTTTTGTATCTTTTAACACAAAAATACATTTATTGAGAATTTATATTTCAACTTTTTCTGTATAAAAAATAATTGAAATTTTAAATTTAAGAAAATACTATTATCTATATCAATAGTAAATATATCCAAAAACATGATTAAAAGCACAATAAAAGAAAACAATAAAGAAATTGTTGTATTCGAAGGCAATACAGGCATTTTCATTGATTTCAGTATGAATGATTTCTATTCATACCAATTAACAAAAAGCACAATGTATGCAATAAATGAACAACAAAATTTACATAAGTATCAAGAAACGGAAACATACATAAAAAAAGGATCAATGATCTATAGTGTATTCTCAAAAATATATAAATTTGGTAAATGGTTCATCTAAATTATTTTGATTTATTTTTATCATACTCCACAAACTCTTCATAACATTTTTCTATCTCTTCTTTTGGAATCTTATGATATTCGTTCAATTTATTTATCCAAAATTTAAACCATCTTTCCCACATTTGTCTATCTTCAGTTTTCCAACAATAAGCATAAAATTTAATTGCCTCTTCTATCAATGCTTCCTTATTTGGCACAACACAATGCAAATTATTTAATCTATTTTTTAATTTCTCAATTGATGCTTTTTCTCTCATCTTTTCTCTCACTGCTCTCCAAAATACATATTTATAATTTTTGAATTTATAAACTTGCACTACTCTCTCTATTCCCATTATATTCTTTGCCACAATATATACTACGGCACCTTCAGAATTATCTTCTGTATAAATTTGTTCTCTTATTTGCATTCTTGATGCATTGTCCAAAACATCAACATCAATGTGATTTGGTTTATCAAAATTCAATGTATTTATATTTTCAAAAAAAATATTTGGAATTTCTGTTAATCCATTTGTTATATCTTGATATCTTGATGAAATATATGGCATCAATTTACTTTCTCCATTATAATCCACCAAATGTTGATGAGATGGTGATATTAATTCACAATTTATTGTATTTTTTAATGTATACTCAATATATTTTTGTTTTTGTGCAACATCAAATGTATTGTATTTATTCCAAAATATATTTGCCATTTCTACAACATATTCATATCTTCTACCATTATACAATTTTGTCAAATCATCAATAAAATTATTTTCTCTCATTACTATTGTAACATTCTTTGATCTCACCACAAAATATATTTGTCTGTTCAATTCAAAAGAACTCAATCCACAATATTCACCATTCAATTTATTTATATATACTTCTTTTGTTATAACTTCATTTTTCTTCAGTGTTAATTTAAAATCCTCATCCGATTCAAACTTTCTCAATCCAGAAATGATTTTTATCAATTGTTTCTCAACATGTATACTGGCAAAACATCTTGGTAAATATTGCCACAAATCTTTGTTGCTAACATACATTTGATCCTCTCTATCTCTTGGCCCATTTACTTTGTAATCAATGATATTTATTGTTGAACCCAAAATTTTCATTTTATTTATTGTGACAGTTTCAAATTTGAATACATTGAATACTTTTTTAATATATCGCGCAATACTCTTTTTTTGTAAAACTAATAAATCTAACTCTTTTATTGGGTTATTCATATTAAAACTTTTAATGTATTGTAGAATTTATCAACAAGTTCACTTTTCAATTTTTTTATAAAAAATCAGTCAGTAAGTACAAGACAATTTTTTTTTTATAAAAAATCAGTCAGTACTAAGATAATTTTGATAAATAAAATTATGTTTGTGCATATTTTTGTGTATATTCTCTTGCTATACTCATTGCTTTTTTTGGATTCTTTTTCCATTCAGATGATACTTCTTGATCTAATGGATCATCTGGATTTGGTGATTCTAATAAACATGATATTGATATTATTACTGTTCTAATTTGAAGTGCTGGTGTCCATTTATCTTTCAAAATATCCAAACAAATTCTTCCTAATTTATCAATATTTGGATGATATATTTTTGTTAAAAATCTCACTTTAGGTGGATCCATTGGATAATTTTGTGGTAAAAATAATTCCAATTTAAATAATCCACCCTCATATGGAGTACCAGTTGGACCAAATAATGTTATAAATATATGTCTAATGTTATCTTCTGATGGTTTAATTGAAGCATTTTCCAATGGTGTTTTTGTTAACTCTTCTAATTCTTTTAAAATCCTACGTGGTACCTTATTTATCATTATTAATAGTATACTTATTGTATGATAAAAAGCTCTATCTATTTAAATTTCAATTTTTTTTGTGAAAAAATCAGTGAGTAAATACAAAACAATTTTTTTGTAAAAAAAAAACCAATAAATAAATATACTCATAATTTTTTCAATAAACAAAATACACTCATAATTTTTTTTTCAACAAGTCCTCAAAATTAACAAGTTTCCAATTAATTGATTTCAAAATCTTATGTGTTGATTCATTGTACACAATCCAATAATCTCCAGTGTCAGCCTTTCTGTATGTTGGTGAATCATATCTTGATTCATTCTTCTTATACCACTCAACTGTATCTATTGCCTCCTGTTCTGAACTACATGATTTACTCATATTTGATTCATTCACTAAATGCATTCCAGCATCCAAATTTAAACCAAATGATGCGCCCATACCATATACTACCACCAATATATCACTCAATGCATCAAATGTCTCAATCATATCATGATTTTGGACTGCTTCTTCTAATTCTTTAACTTCCTCTCTTATTAAAGCCATTCTATATTCAACAAATTTTGGATCTCTATCAAATACTTCCAAATCTGGATTTTCATTTACTATTATTCCAAATGTTTTATTCCAATCACATACTTTTGTGAAATTTGTTCTTTTATCTTGTTTCAAAGATTCAATTGCCAAATCAGTATTAATATAGTTCATTTATATTATCACTTTTATAAATCCTTATGTTCTATGCTATTATATTTTCAATTTTTTATAAAAACATCAATTTTTTATTCATTATTTTTTTATAGATTTCTTATATGAACAATATCAACAATATCAGCGATTTTTTGAAAGATTTTATATGTTTATTTGAAAATATGCTTACAATAGCTAATATTGATATTCCCACAATATCAATAAATTCAAATGATTCTGACACATACCAGAAGCCACAAACATTTGGTTTATTGGATAAAGTCCTGACAAGTCGGGAAACATATAATATGATAGATAATACTATAAGAAAATTTGGATTATATATCATTAATACAAACAATTCTTACAAGGGAAATCATTTGAACATATATATCAAAAAATGGAAAAAAATATATGATGATAAACAAAATGATATGTTTTATGTATTATTCGATATATTCATATTAATATCCAGAAAAAAATACATTGGAACATTCAGAGAATTAATATTGTTAGAAATGCAAAATTACACACAAAATAATGATAATATACATTTGCATAATATTGTAAATATAGCAATAATAAATAAATGCGGAATTGTATTAGATAAATTAAAGGAACATATTGATTTAAATTTATATTTAGATGAAAATGTCAATATGCCAAATGTTGATATCAAATGTATCAAAGGACAAAAATTATTAAAATTTTTGAAAGAAAAAAATTAAATGTGATTTTAAATTAATATAAAATAATTTATTTGTCAAGTTATTATATCTATTACATTATGGAAAATTCACAAATTATAATTATAGTCATAATCATCATATTAATACTCTGTTGCTCATCTTCTTGTGCATCTGGACTTTATTATTATGAATATGTTTATCTTCCAAGTTTAACCACTGCCACAACAACTACTACTCCAACAGCGACCTAAAATTGTTAGCAGTCCATTGGTTCAAGTGAATCAGCATTTTTTTTGGTAAATACAATTTTATTGTAATCAGTTTCATATTTTACACCATTGAATGTCTTATTTTCATTCAATGTATTATTTGGATCAGCAAATACTGAGTTATCTTGCAATTTCTCATACAATTCATCAACATATCCTTTCATTGATCCAAATGATTCAAGTGATACGTTATTAATTTTCATGTAATATTGGACATCTTTCAAATTATCATTAAAATACGCAACACCACTATTGGTAAGCATAAATTTCTCTAAAAGATCATCATATTTAATGTAACTTAAATCGAGCAAATTTTGCATCATAGTTAATGTGCTTTGTTTTGAACCATACTCATCAGAATGATTTATGAATAGTTTGTGATTTTTTGAATTATTAAATTGTAGCATTATATACTTTTTATATTAAAAACATACTCTACATTATATTTGATTTTCATTTTTTTTGATAATAACATAAAGCAATTTAAAAATCTCATGAAAATATATAAATATTATAATATATGAATTTGATAAGAAAATATAATAATAAATATCAATTGTTAATCAATAATGAAATTATTTCAAGTCCAGATAGTTCATTGATGGTAGGCAATTGGCAAGATGAAGATTTTCGTAATTTTAATGTACTTGAATTCGAATCATTGAATGGCGCAATGGGTGAAGCATTGAGTCATGGAGATATAGATTGGTATCGTTTAACAATGAATCATAAATATATCTATTTGAGACTCAAAAATTCATTAGAAGAAATCATCAAAAATTCTGGCTTAAATATGCAATTCATACCCCAATTAATGACTCCAGATATGTTTAAAAATGCTGTGTTTGATAGAGTAATGAATAATGGACAAAGATTTACATTAAGACATGGCGCTACAGATATCATTAGTTTCATTATTGTATCGCCTTATACATCTAATGTTCAAAAATTATCAAAATTAATTGAATTTCACAGAGAATGGTTAAATAGAGATGATTTGAGAATTAGACAAAAAATGATTGTTGATGAATGTATTATTTATTTATATGGTACAACAGAATTTGGAACTATATATGAAATTAAATTAATACCGAGTTTATTACATGAATGGTCAGTGTGGTATTTGAAACAGGGATTCAAAAATCCACAATATGCAGATCAGCTTTATAAGGAAACTTTGAAAAATCAAAAAAATTTAGATAATACCATTGTTTATTCATAATTATTTATTACTTGCATAGTAGTAACATTCTTTGAATACACAATCATCATATATTCTTGAAACTTCACAATTTGTCCATGTACCCATTTTATTAAAAAACATTCTTTTATTTGAATATGGTTTCAAATAACTTATTTCTATAGTCTTTTTATTATTATATTTTAAAAATCTCCATCTCCATTCCGTTTTATTATCTTGTTCCCAATTTTCTATGGGCTTCTTATAGTAATTTTTTGGGATGGAATCTATAATGTTTGTATATGTTAGTTTTCCATTTATATCGTCATTGAAATCATCACAAGGTGAAAATATATTTTGATTCATTCTATTATTTATATAGAATTATTGATATTTTTTTAAATTGATATTTTATATGAACTATAATTCAAATATATTTACTTATTCTGATATGCAGAATACTTTGAGAGATACTACTGATTTAGATGCTATTTTTTCCTCTGGCATTCCATCACAAGAACAAACTCTCACTGGCATCAATAATTATCTATCCTTGACAAATCTTAAAAGAGCTTGTTGTAGAATGGGCACTAATCAACAAATGGATGTTGATATTCGTCTTCCAATTTCATCTACTGCTGATTCAGAATCTATATTAGCATCATCATTGGGTAATTACGAACAAAAATATAATTTTATTGATAAAACAGTAACTATTACGGCAAATCAGTGCAGTACTATTCCAGGATACACTTTAGGGGCAGGTCAGTGTGATTATTTTTATAACACATATTGTGATAATATCATTAATGAATTTAATACATTGACAGGAGGTAATAATACAAATTTTGATTATAATGGTTTTTCATTTTATAAACCTGAATGTGCATGTTATGCTCCACCTCCAGCTGCAATTGTTGCTTTACAAAAACAAAATGTATCTAATGCTAAACCAAGTTGTTATTTACCTGGTTGTGAAGTTGGTAGTACTGCTTTTCTCGATCCACAATCAAGAGAAACTCAAAATGTTCAATGCACCGATATGACAATTTGTTTAGCAAATTTTAATGTTGGTGAAAATCAAATTTCCAGTGGCGGTGTTAATGTTAATAGTACAATTCAACAAAATTGCGGTGGATCATCAAGTAAAACAACTACTGCTCCTACAATTACCACAAGTCCCACAAGTCCCACAATTACCACTACTAATACCAATAATAATACTACTACTCCTACTCCCACAAATACAACACAAAATAATACTCTAAATCCACAAACAAAACCACCAACTACTACTCCAACTAATACAACATCTGCAACAACAACATCATCAATATCAACAACTGACACCGTATATATTGGTATAAGTAGTAGCGCATGTTGTTGCATACTTATTATTATTATTATAGCAATTATGTTTATGTTGTAAATTAATATTATAAATTTAAATAATGTATGTGTATTTTAATACATTATTTATCTATAATATCACTATAACATGAATGCAATATATAAAAACGATTCCTTTGTCATCCTTGCGATATGTGTATTATTTGTAAGTTACATTCTTTATTGTGAATTTCAAAAAGAAAAAACGACAAATAATTCAAAAAAAAACATTAAACAAAAAACCAAAGAATCACGTCATTATGATTCTGCCAAGTCCAGAAACCTCGTTGGAGATACCCAGAGAGTTCCTATTGATACATTTGTTGAGCATAATAATATGCAAAATTATGAAGAGAAAAACAAATTTGATGAAATATATAATTTCGAAGAAGAAGATAAAAAAACAAATGATACTGAATTAGAATTATACAGTTTAGATAATTTAAGTGAAATTAGTAATAATTCTGTTATGTCAAGCAACGGATTAGAAGTTGATCCAATGGGTTATGACCAATACAATATGAATAATATTGAAGATTATGATTTGCCATTGGTAAAAAAATAATATAATTATATTATATAATCATAATATGGGATCTTCAAGTTCAAAATCAATGATAACACAAACAAATAATACATTCACTATGAATCAATCATCATTGAATCTATTAAATCAACAAATAAATACTACCATTAATAATACCACTTTAAGTATAGTACAACAGTGCTCCGCTTCAGCCATAGGCAATCAAAGTGTTAATATTAATGGCAATAAAAATGTAGGAGGAATAAATCTAGGTAATGTCACTCAAGAGCAAACAGTATCTCTGAATTTTTCATGTGCTCAAACAGCAACTGCAACTGCCACAGTTGCAAGTGCCATATCAAATACAGTTGCTTCACAATTACAAAATAATGTAACCACGTCTATTTTATCTGCCTTAAATGCCAAAGCAGCATCAAGTGCAGAAACACAATTTGGAGCTCTCGGTGGCACAAAATCAAATGCTGAAGTTACACAAATAACAAATAATACTACTTTAAATACAAATAATCAAAATATACAAAACGTCATCAATACTGCTGTCCAAAATAATTTTAATCAAAGTATATTTAGTGCCTGTTTAGCAAGTGTATCTGCCAGTCAAAATGTCAATGCGTCAGGAAATACTTTTCAACAAGGAACCGGAATTACTGCAGCAAATATATCACAAACTCAAGGAATAACTGTTTTATCAAATTGTGTTCAAAATGCTAGTATTGCATCAAATATCACTGGACAAATCACATCTGCATTGGGTGTACAAATCAATAATACTGCTTCTACAACTGCAGAATCCACATCTGCGGCAACTGCAGAAGCCACTGCACTGTCTGGAGGAATATTTCAAGGTTTGGCATCTATTGTGAGTGCTATTGGTAATTCTATTGGTAGTTTATTAGGATTAGGTGCACTTGGTGCATCAGCCCCAATTAGTATTTCTTCATGTTTGTCTTTCTGTTGCTGTTGTTGCATAATTTTATTATGTGTTATATCAATGTTTGCTGGTGGACACGGTTCAAGCGCACCTTCCGGTACACCTTTAAGTGCACATGATGCCACTGGCGCTTTATCGATACCAGATGTACATTCTTCATCTTCTCTCAATTTTAAACATTTGGGTAAATATGCAAAGAAAATTCCAAAAATAGGGAAAATTGCTGGACAAGTTGCAGATCACATCGGAGGCATGAATAAATGTTATAAATTAAAGATATGATTTACATATCATGAACAATGATGTATTAATTCATATATCATTGACATGATGTATTAATTCATATATCATTGACATGATGTGCCATATCAATAGCTTTGACAAATTCTTTTTCAAAATTATCAATATTTTGATCAAACATTTTTAATTTACTTCTTATATCATTAAAATGTTCTAAATATTCACAATCATGCAAATACATTGGTGGAATATCTCTATTCAACATAAAATGTATTCTATTTTTCAATGCCTTTAATAAATTCCCTAAATTTGATTTCTTCAAAATCATATTATGTTCCTCTTCATTTATATATAATTGTGGTGGTAATGGACCAATCAAATTAAAATAATTTACTGCCCATTGTTTTTTTGTTTTATATTCCAATAATTCTAAATATTCATTCACAATATTTGGAATACTCACTTGGAACCAAGATTTCAAAAAATATTCATATGCCTTCAATTCTCTTTTTTTAATTGTAATCTGACTGAATGCTTGCATAATTTCACCAAAACTTGATTCACATAATTTCTTCTCACGGGTCAAATTAAAATTTTCCATCAAATCACCAATAGATTGTATTCTATATATTTGTGGTTCCATGATATATACATATTTCAATGATTTAATATAAATGTCAAACAATCAAAAAATCAATTTTTTTTGATATAAATTTTATAAATTAATATGATTACTTTTGATTAATACACTAGAAGATACTTATTGGATGTTACAATAGATCATTTAAATTTTTTGAAGAATTGTTCATTTTGTGAATATTTTGGAAATTTTTTGGAAAATGATTGGGATGAATGAAAAATGGATCATCAAACATTGGCGGTTCATCAATAATTTTTGGATGTTGTTTTACATTAAAATTAGATCCAATAACTTGATGAGGTCCGCTTATAGCTAAATCAGATTTATTACTTGAAGCCATATAATTTTGAGCATCATGTTGATTTGTATATACTCCAACAACTTTTGGAACAAGACAAAATTCTGTAAAAGTTTTCATGACAATGTACACAGAATTTGAAGATTGATATAAGTTTGTATTCATTTTTTATTATATGTGCATCTAAATGTATATTTCATGTGTTATTATTTTCAATTTTTTATACAAAACAATCAACAAAATCCAATAATCATTCATATATTTTTTTAATCTTAATAATATATATATAATTTAAATGAATAATAATGAAAATATCAAATACAATTATATTATTTATCATAAAAATTGTTTAGATGGTTTTAGTGGTTTTATTGTATTTTTAAAAACAAAATTTTGGGATCCTAAACCAACAATATATCCTGATATTCCATCCACAAAAGTAGTTCCTCCAAATATTGAAGGTAAAAATGTTATAATTATTGATGTTGCTTATAATGCTGACATCATAAAAGAAATTGCAGAAAAGGCAAATAATGTTTTGTTCATTGATCATCATGTTACAATCCAAAAAGATGTTGAAAATTTAAATTTAGGTGAAAATAATAAAATTGTGTATGATTTGAATGAATCTGGTGCTTCTTTAGTTTGGAAATATTTTTTTGGGAATAAAAAAAGACCACGCTTCTTGGATTATGTAAAAGACAATGATATTGGAACTTGGGAATTACAAGAAACATTTCCTTTCATTGCTGGCATTGATGTTAATTTCACATTTGAACCATCATATGAAAATATTAAAAAATGGGATAATCTATTTAATGATGATTTTTTAAGTGCACTGGTAGAAAGAGGTAGAGTATATGATGAATATAAACTATATCTCATCAAAAAATCAAGCAAAAATTATTCCATCAAAAACTTCCCAAGCGAAAAAATCATTGATAAATTCAAAGGCGTTAAAGTTGGTGAATATACTGTTGCGGTTACTAATGTAACTTGCCCATCAACATCTCTTGTTGGTAAACATATTGCTGAAAATGTTGAATGTGATTTTGTTCTATTGTATAATTATGTTATGGATAAAAAAAAATATGTTATTTCATTGAGAAGTATATCTGCTGATGTGGGAGAAATAGCAAAAGCATTAGGAGGTGGAGGACATAAATTTGCCTCTGGATGTGCAATATCATCAAATGAATATGTTATAGACGACTTGTTTGTATAAAAAATTGCCTATGATTTTCATGACTGATTTTTTTGTAAAAAATTGTCTATGATTTTCATGACTGATTTTTTTGTAAAAAATTGTCTATGATTTTCATGACTGATTTTTTTGTAAAAAATTGTCTATGATTTTCATGACTGATTTTTTTGTAAAAAATTGTCTATGATTTTCATGACTGATTTTTTTGTAAAAAATTGAAATTTTAACTATTTGATGGTACTTATTTATTATGTCAGTATTAAAATAACATGATAAATAATAATAACAATGATAGTATTCTCTTAATGCAAGCAACAAATTTTGCTGCAACTAAACATACAAATCAAAGAAGAAAAAATGAAGAAAAAACACCATACATTGAACACCCAATTGAAGTTGCATGTATATTAGCACAATATAATATTACTGATGTGAATATTTTGGTAAGCGCACTTTTACATGACACAATAGAAGATACCAAAACAACATATGAAGAAATCGAAAAAATATTTGGACCTAAAATAGCAAAAATAGTTCAAGAATGCACTGATAATAAATCATTAGATAAAATTACAAGAAAGAAATTACAAATAGAACATGCGTCACATATTTCATATGAAGCAGCTTGTGTAAAATTAGCTGATAAATATTCAAATGTCAGTGGATTATTAATATGTCCACCAAAATTCTGGTCACAAGAAGAAATAAATGGATATGCTGTCTGGGCATATGTAGCATGCACTACTATATTTTCATCTCATAAAATATTAATGGAGAGTCCAATTAAAAGTGATTTTGATAAATTATTCCAACAATTTGGTATCACTGGAATAACTGAAGAGGAACTAGTTAAAAAACTCGATCAATATTATGAAAATATTGATCAATCAGAATAAATATTTATTTCCAAATTGACCATCCTTTTTTACTATTTGATTTATCTACTTTTTCAAGGACTTCATCCAATTGGCCCTTGTTGTCTAGCAAATTACTTTGAAGCACATAATTATCAATCACTTTGATATTATTATTATTGTATGTTTTTATTAAATAATTCATGTGTTTGTAAGCAATGATAACAGGATTGTTTTGATTTATGTGACCATCAGTTTTCAGAATATATGCCATAAATAATTTTTGTGTGTATCCATTGATATTTTCAACATGTAAATTTTCTTCAGAATATTTATCATCTTTATTTTCTCCATCAACAACATCAACATTATGTTTTTTTATCATACTTTCTTTAAACATCAAAAAACATTCCACCAAAGTTTTCAAATCCATTATAATATAAACCAATATTTTAAATTTATATTATTATTTATCGTAAAATTTATGTTAACACAAAAAGTACATATGCTATTTAATACATGTTTGAAATCATTAATTTATTTTTTGTTCAAAATTATATGAATGTAAATCACCAAAAATTATTAACAGATGTAGAACTAGAAACTAAAATACTCCCAAATATAAATAATACAATTACTATTTTTGGAAAACAATATATGAGAACAATATTTAATACTATAAAAAATTCAACAGAAATAATAGAACATGAACTTGAAATCAAAAAATTTATCAATAATAAATCTATCAAAAAAGTAATTCACCACCTCAAACAAATCAAAAAAAATCAAACATATGTCAACGAAATATTAAATGATAATAACAACATAGAAAATAAAGACCAAGAATTATCACACGATTACAAAGATTTGATATTCAAAAAAGAATTATTCAATCAACAATCATTATTATCCATATCAAATTTCATTAAAATATACAGTCCAAGTTTTGTTATCATAATATATCTTGTTATATATCTTTTTTATAGATATATTGGCATTAATTTAAATATCAAAGAATATTTATATAGTATATACACACAATGGCAATCTGCTGTTGAACTTATCTTACATTTAATTTCATCGTATGAACATTTTAATAGTTTTTTGGCAAATATAGTGGTAACCTCATATTTGGCATTTCAACTATACACAATGGCAAGTTCTTTCAATAATTCATATCAACATTACAATAAATGCGCTATCCTGAAAAAAAATGTAAATAAAATAAATATGATCATTTATGAAAGTGATAAAATAATAAATTTATGTAAATTCTCCAACAAATCCCAATGTATTATTCCAATCATCCAACAACTAAAAAATTTATTTGATCCACATAAAATAAATAATTTGGGATATTGCATTTTAAAGAGAAAAGATATAACAAATTATCTTGAATTATTCAATAAATTATTCGAATATATTGGTTATATTGATACAATGATTGTTATTGAAAATTTGCTCAAAAATAAATATACAATACCAATATTTGATTTTCAAAGTGATAGGCCATATGTCAAAAGTACAAATATTTGGAATCCACAATATAAAGGCTTTCAAATATCGAATGATTGCAATTTGGGAGAAAATAATCAAAATAATATGATACTTACTGGTCCAAATACATCCGGCAAATCAACATATATTAGAGGGATATTAATTGCATTATTAATGGCACATACACTGGGTATAACATGTTGTGATAAATTAGAATTAACAAACTTTACTCATTTGTGCAGTTATATTGATATTCCAAACATTTCCAGATATAAAGAATCTCTATTTGAAGCAGAACTAGCACGTTGCAATAAATTGTGTAACATATTAGAAACTATACCAAAAAATGAATTCGTTTTCACTGTCATGGATGAATTGTTCACCGGAACTAATCCTACAGAAGGAACTGCTGGATCTTATGGAGTAGCAAAATATTTGGGAGAATTTGATAATGTTCTAATGATTATTACAACACATTTCATCAAATTAACAGAACTAGGCAAATATAATGATAATTTTATCAATAAAAAATTTGTAATTTATAGATACAATAATGAATTCATAAAAGATTATAAAATAGTAGATGGTATTTCAGATCAATGTGTTGCCATTGAATTATTGGCACAAAAAGGCTATAACGAAAAAATCATTAAATATGCAAATGAACATATGTTAACTTAAATAAAAAGTTGAACTGTTAAATGCCTAAAGTATATATTTTATTCATAATGATCATATAATGAGTAATATTAAAATTGAAAATATCAAAATCCAAGTGCCAAATAGAACCTTAATAGACAGTGCAGATCTTGTCATTAATATTGGAGAAAAATATGGACTAGTTGGTTATAATGGAAGTGGCAAAACAACACTACTTAAATATATTAATTCAAGAAAAATTCCTATTCCATCTAATATTGATATTCTGTATGTTGAACAAGAAATAAATCCTACAAGTGATACTGTCTTTGATACTGTTATTGGAGCCAATAAGGAAAGACTAGAGTTGTTAATAAAATATAATAAATTGAGACAAATAGTTGAAGGAGATGAAGATCAAGAAGAAGCAGAAGAAATAGAAGTTGATGATAGAATGATTGATGAATATAATGAATTACACAAAAGGATGTTGGAAGAGAAAGTTGATGAAGATATAAGAATAGTTGCTAAAATATTGGCTGGTTTGGGTTTTGATGAACAAGATCAACAAAAAGCAACAAAAGAATTTTCTGGTGGATGGAGAATGAGAGTTGCATTAGCAAAAGCTCTATACATGCAACCCAGTTTATTATTACTTGATGAACCAACGAATCATTTAGATTTGAATGCTTCAATTTGGTTGACAGATTATCTTGCAAATCATTACATTAAAACAAAAAAACCAAAAACAATCATTGTTGTATCTCACGATAAAAATTTCATGAATGAAGTATGCACAAATATCATTCATCTTCACAAACAAACATTAAATTACTATAAAGGCAATTATGACAAATTTGCGGAAGGATTGGAACAAAAAAATATAACTGATGAAAAAGAATGGAATAAAATCATGAAAAAAGTTCAAGAAATGAAGAAAAAAAGTATTAAAAAAGAAACAGTTAATGAGTTTTTAAAAACAAATGAACACTTGAGACCATCAAAACCATATTCAGTCAATATCTATTATAAAAATCCATTATTGATTCAATCACCATTGATTGATTTGCAAAATGTTTCATTTGAATACGATGGAAATAAAAAAATATTTAATGATATTGATATGCGAATTATGTGTGATAGTAGAATTGTTATTGTTGGTAAAAATGGTGTTGGTAAATCTACCTTGTTCAAATTAATAATGAGAGAAATAAAATCTACAAATGGTGATATTATTGTTGATAATAGAGCTAGAATTGGTTACTATAATCAACATTCAAATGAAATCTTGGATTTGGAATTAACACCTATTGAATATATGATGACATTCAATAAAAAATTAATCGAATTCGAAGCAAGAAAATATCTTGGAGGAATCGGGCTTGATGGAAAATTACATACACAACAAATAAAATATTTGTCTGGAGGTCAAAAAGCAAGAGTAGTATTTGCCTCTATATTCTCAAATGAACCACATTTACTATTATTTGATGAACCAACAAATCATTTGGATATTGAAACCATTGATGCTTTGAGTGAGTGCATTAATAATTATAAAGGTGGAATTGTCATGATAACACATAATATCAATTTGATAAATAAAACAAATGCAATATTATGTGAAATTATCAATAATACTATCATTAAAACAAATATAAATACCTATCAAAGTAAAATACTTGATGCTATATCTTCACTTGCAAAATAAATATCACAAACTACACCATTAATAACATGTTATTTTTCAAGCGAAATAACAGTATATTCTTTTGGCAATGATAACATCTGCGGTTCTGGTGATATTGGAGTCTCTCCTAATGTTCTTAAATCATAAAAATTATTTAAATTTAAAATTGGTATTATTCTTCTTTCTTTGGAAAAATTCATATATACCAAATATATTATTATACCAAATAACAAAAATGCTATAATAGTTAGTATAATTACTTTATATTTTGTCCAGACATTCTGTGCACAATCAAAATAATTATCTTTATGTATTCTCTTAATCTTGTGTTCCTCTTGTATAATAATATTATGTGTTGATGAAATATCCTCTTGATTTTTAATTATAGAATCATTATCTCTTGTGTTTTCTTCCATATTTTCTTCTTTATTTTCTTCTTGATTTTCTTCTGTATTATTTGGTAATTCTTCATTTGTAATTAAATTTTTGCCTATATCATTTACACAAGCATAATTAATTATGGTATCATAACCATCACATGAAAGATCATTACTTTTAATTGTACATTGAGATTGATTTTCACATATTGTTTTAAAATTAGTTTCAATAGTCATATTATTACAATTTGAATTTGTCTTACCTATATTTATATATTTTATTTTGGTAGGATCATTACAACTAAATGTAACACCTTGGGAGTCCTTTCCAATTTGTTGCATTAGCGTAACTGGATTTGAACTCGTTATTTCTATAGTTTTTTTATTTGACATAAATTATATTTTTATATTAGTAATATTCATAAAAAAATTAGTTTTATTAAATAAAATAATTAACAAAATTAGAAACTTTATTTTTCTGATTTTTGTCAGTGGATTCATTTTCTAATAATGATGTATGCGTATGTGTATGTTCTTTAGGTATTTCGATTATCTCGTGATCATTAGTGTCATTGTTAATTAATTCATTTGTTTTATTATCAATTGCTTCATAATTAACATTCGTAGTTTTCATTGTAAAATCTTTTGTTTTCATTACTTTTGGTGTATATCTATATTCTTCTGGCAACATTATTATTTGTGAAATCATTGATGGATCATCTTTATAATTAGCACTGTAATTTTGCCATTCTTTCACAGATTCCTCTCTTATAAATGGCTTTTCTTGTTCTAATTCATTAAATCTATCTGTAACGTAACCTAGTAATATCATAGCATCCTGCCTTTTATCTAATGGTTTATAAAATTCATTTTTGATTTGTCTTGCCAATGAACCAAATTTTATTGCATTTATTGAACTTGTTATAATATTGCTTGGAAAATTCTGTGTTGTTTGATATGCAATAATTAATCCGATTGTTACATTTAATAATAATGCTGCAATAGAACATATCCAAAATAATACAACACTCCATCTTTCAGTCCTATTTTGAACAAAATATATTAATCCTGCTATACCAATTGTACTAATAGCTATTAAAATATTCTTTGCATAACTTGTTTTAGTAAATTGAGCATTAAAATATTTTGCATCATCTCCAGTCATGTAACTATTCCCAATTGCCTGAAATGCATATTGTTGTAAATTTAATGTCATGTCTTTTGTCCAATCGTTTTGCAATTCTTGTACATTATTATTTGCCATTTTTATCTATTTATAACTCAATATACTTGTCTAACAATAATATTTTCAATTTTTTTACAAAAAATCAACCAAGGCACACTTCGAACCTCAAAGTGTCATCAATCAACAAAATATCAAAAATTTTTAAATGTCTCGATTTATTATATAATGCAATTAAATAATAAATTATCAATATTAATAATTGGTTTTAGTGCAGTGGGTAAATCATCCATTTGCAATAGATATGTTCACGATGTTTATGAAAATAAGTATAGTCCCACCATCGAAGATACTTACAGAATAACAAAAACATATAATGATAAACAATATTTAATTGAAATCATTGATTCATCTGGACATGAAATCATGCATCATATGAGACATGATTATGTTGAAAATAGTAAAGGAATTGTACTTATGTATTCAACAAAATTAAAAGAATCTTTTGTTGATGCAATGGAAATTTATGAATATATAACATACATAAATAATAAAGTACCAATCATACTATGTTCAAATAAATGCGATAAAAATATCCCTGATGAATCCAATATCAATGAATTGGCACAAAAATTTGCTAAAACTACCAATGTTTATTTCATCAAAACATCCGCAAAAGATAATCTAAACATCAATGAATTGTTTGATACAATCATTGATTTGTCAATTAAATATACAAATTCTATAGTTCCACTGCGCATTAAAAAGAAAAAATGTATCATATTGTAAATAAATCAACATCTTAGATATTGATTTAAATTCTAAACTTATAGTTTATTAAATTTATTTTTTAGATTTTCTGGATTTTCTAGATTTCTTTCCAGCTTTCTTTCCAGCTTTCTTTGTTGATCTTCTTTTTCCTCCAGCCATCTTCTTGGATGCTTTTCTGGATGATTTTCTAGATTTCTTTCCAACTTTCTTTGCCTTCTTTGCAACTTTCTTTGATTTTCCTTTCTTTCCTCCGTCCATATCAGCATTCAACATATCTAAGTCTTTAATTTCTTCAGCCATTTATATAATATCCATTTATTTTTTTTTCTATAATTAATAATAATTAATATCAAATATTTTTCAATAATTCATATATATTGTTAAACTAATATATTAAAAAATGATATAGTACCAAATTTCATTTTATAAATATTAGAAATTCAGGGTAGTTTTTAATTATTATGCATTATGTAAAATGATTCAAATAATTATTAATTATTGAATATTTTGTTGAATTGATTTTTTTAGTAAAAAATTACATTGTATTCTTGCAAAAAAAATTGATAAATTAAACTGTTGGGAACTAAAATATCATAAAATAGATTCATACATCATGAATACCCCAAATAAACAAACAAATGAAACACAAAATAATGATAAATTTAAATGGAATTTTGGTAAACCACACTCTTATAAAAATACATCATCTTCAGAATCTGGTAAAAATATTCAAAATTGTGAAAAAAATGCAACAAAAGCAAATAATAAAAATGTATCATCTGAATGCTTTTTTTTATAAAAAAAATTAAAAATTAATACCCAGTGTTGGAAAAAATTTTCCATCTTTATTCATATTCATAAATAGCCCAACACCAAGTTTTGTTTTGGAATACAATTTAACTGTATACAATCCACCAAAATAGCCTAATCCACTTGAATTTAAACATCCAATCAATGAAACAGGAGATGTACCAATTTTTTGTATTGTCAATATTTCAATTCCATTTTTATTGAATTTATCTTGATCTCCATGCAATAAAGTTGATGCATTTACATTAATATCACATTTTCCAAAATCATTTTCAACTGGAATTTTTAATCTCACAAAACCACATAAATTTTGTTTGTCATTTTTAGAATATTTATTGATACCTGTTAAAATAGATATTCTATTCACCAATTTTTCTGATGTAGAATTGGATTTATTCACCGCAGAAAAAAATACTGTTGATGCTAATGATTTTGAATCTATCAATGTATTTGTTATTTTAGATCCAATGTAATATCTGTGACTATCACTTTCAGTTATCTTTTGAATCACACCAATATTAAAACATAAATTTGGTGCTTTGAATAATTCCAAAGCTAATGAATATTTTTGTGTTTGATATGCTAATTCAATACCTGGAGAACATAAATTGTTAAGAGGAAGTACAATACCAGATTTAATATTCATGTCTTTTGATCCAAATTGAATACCAGTCCTTATTCTATATTTTTGTAATACAGTGTTAAAAATGCTCACAATTGATGATTCTATTTTATCTTTATTTCCTGCTTTACGGGCATTATCAAGATTAACAAGTTTATCACTAATCTCAAAATTGTCAAACATAAAATGAGATGTGGCTTCTGCATACCAAGAAGAATATGTAATTTGTGTATTTTTAATAACATGTGTCAATGTTGGTAATGATATTAATTTTATTATATCATTTCCAAAAATATCTGCATATGGATTTTGTGTGAAATCTGATTTAATTATTAATGGATATTTATTTTTTGAAAAAATTTTACA
>Ga0302280_1000651_pt1 | contig 30689 bp, 22 predicted proteins | sample III_Fen_E1_1_FD_198771 | JGI IMG/M metagenome (GOLD analysis project Ga0302280, IMG submission 198771) | Peat permafrost microbial communities from Stordalen Mire near Abisko, Sweden - III_Fen_E1_1 | ecosystem: Environmental > Terrestrial > Soil > Wetlands > Permafrost | place: Sweden: Abisko... | reverse complement strand
TTAATCCGCAGGCATATTATGAAGGCACCTGGTACAATTTACAGCCATTAGGTACCGAAGGCCAGGGTTTATTGCCCGGCGCTCCTAAACGCTACAGTCTCAATTCAGTAGCCATACCCATTGGAGGTGGTATAAAATGGCATATTAGTCCGCGTCTTAATATTGACCTTCATTGCAGTTTTCAGGGTACTTTTACAGATTATCTTGATGATGACGGCGGCGTGTATCCTGATGTAGATGCAATGAGGCAGAGCGGACATACGTTGGCAGCAGCCCTTGCAGACAGATCAGGAGAAATAAATAATGGTACAGATATAGGGGTGCCTGGCCAGCAAAGAGGGTATCCTGGTCATTATGACTGGTATATTTTTTCGGGCTTTACTTTTTCTTATATCATACAGAACCCTGTATGTTATTTTAACTTTTAGTTTTTAGTTGTTTGTCAATCCATTATGGCGTTTTTCTAATTGAAATTTGCTATAAGCGTATTTGTTCTTTCATGGCAATATGTTAAATTTACAGGATTTCAAGTCTTTTTACTACCTTTGCCCTTCTGCAATAAGGCCAGGCAAAATATGCCCGATTTAAAAAACAAGATAGATAAAAACAAGCTACCACGCCACATAGCCATTATCATGGATGGTAACGGACGATGGGCTTTAAGCAAAGGGCAAGACCGAATTTTTGGGCATTATGAAGGTGTGAACACTGTAAAAAAAGTGGCTGAGGCCTGCGCAGAACTTGAAATTGAATGCCTAACCCTTTATGCTTTTTCTACTGAAAACTGGCTAAGGCCATTAAGTGAAGTAGATGCGTTGATGGAATTATTGGTAAGTACCATAAATGCAGAAATGAAAACGCTTAATGACAATAATATTAGCCTTCATGCCGTTGGAGACCTTAAAAAACTGCCAGCTGACTGTCTGCGGGAGCTTAATATGGGTATAGAAAATACTAATAAGAATACAGGACTGAAACTTATACTTGCCTTAAGCTACAGTTCCCGTTGGGATATTTTAAATGCCACCAAAAATATTGTGAGTGATGCGAAAAAAGGGTTGGTTGAGATTAAGGATATAAGTGAAGATATTTTTAAGTCTTATCTGAGTACAGCGAAGTTCCCCAACCCGGAACTGCTCATAAGGACAAGTGGAGAAAGTAGGGTGAGTAATTTTTTATTATGGGAAATTGCTTACGCTGAGTTTTATTTTTGCAGCACCCTTTGGCCTGATTTTGGTAAAGAAGACCTCTATGCTGCTATACTAGACTACCAGGGGCGGGAAAGAAGGTTTGGAATGACCAGCGCACAAATCAAAATGTAATGAAGAAACTTTTAATATTTCTAAATATAACGCTTTTTTGTGCGGCCGCTTACGGGCAGGGCAAAGATAGTTTTGAGGTTAATTATTCTAATCCGATAAAATTAGAAATTGGCGGCATAGCCGTTCAAAGCGTAGATTTTCCCGACAAGCGATATGTAATCGCCGCTTCAGGCCTTTCTGTAAGCCAGAAAGTAAGTATACCCGGAGATGAAATAACCCAGGCCATACAGAATTTGTGGAAAAAAGGGCTTTTTTCGGATGTAAAAATATCAATTGACAGGGTAACCGGGTCTAAAGTTTTTCTTAATATATATGTTAAATCGAACCCTAAACTGTCGCGTTTTACTTTTGTAGGCATCACAAAAGGGAAAGCCAATAAGCTGAGAGATGAGATCAAGCTAAAAACGGAAGAGGTAGTAACGCCGCAGCTTATTGAATCTACCAGGTTTAAAATCAAAGACTACTACACCGAAAAAGGCTTCCCTAATGCGAAAGTCATAATTATGGAAGAGCCGGATACCGGCTTTGAAAAAAACAGTGTTTTATTTAAGATACAAATAGATGCCGGCTCCCGTGTGAGAATTCATAAAATAACATTTATCGGAAATACGGTGTTTACAAATACCCGGTTGAAACGTGTATTGAGCAAAACCAAAGAATACCAGATGATTAATGTCTTCAGAAGTTCTCGTTTAAATCACGAAGACTTTGCTGAAGACAGTGAAAAGGTAGCCGAATTCTATCATAATAAAGGATATAAAGACGCTAAAATAATATCTGATAGTATATATGGCGCCCCCGGTAAAACAAATATGCTTGATATTAATATCAATATGTACGAAGGCCATAAATATGTGTACAGGAGTGTAACCTGGGCAGGAAATACGAAATATGATTCCAAAGCCCTGAACGCCATCCTTGCTATAAAGAAAGGGGATACTTATAATCCGGAGCTTCTTGAAAAGCACCTGTTTATTAATAATGCCGGACTGGACGTTACTTCGTTATATATGGATGATGGGTATTTATTTTTCTCTCTTACTCCCGTGGAAACCCATGTTGAAAATGATAGTGTTGATCTTGAGATCAGGATTTTTGAAGGCCCGCAGGCAACTATTAATAATGTAACAATAACCGGAAATACAAAAACCCATGATGCAGTTATTTTACGTGAGCTGCGTGTAAAACCAGGACAGAAATTCAGCAGGTCCGATATTATACGTTCGCAGAGGGAATTGTCGCAGCTTGGCTATTTCGATCCTGAAAAAATGAATGTAATACCAACACCTAATGCTAAAGATGGTACGGTGGATATTGAATTTCAGGTAGTAGAAAAGCCATCAGATCAGATAGAACTCTCTGGCGGATGGGGTGCAAACCAGCTTGTAGGTGTTCTTGGCCTTACTCTTAACAATTTCAGTATTCAGAACCTTTTTGATCCTTCAAAATGGCAGGGCTACCCTTCAGGTGATGGAGAAAGGCTTACTTTAAGGGCACAAACCTCTGGGGCAGCTTACCAAAGCTATAATATATCGTTTACTGAACCCTGGTTTGGTGGCAAGAGGCCGAATTCATTTACTGTAAGCACTTCTTATTCTATTTATACCAATGGGCTCGCATCCAGTAACCCATCTTACTATAGGTTGACTGCTATCAGCGGCTCTGTGGCTTTAGGCAAGAGATTGAAATGGCCCGATGACTTTTTTACATTTAGCAATTCTATAAATTATCAGTATTTTACTTTTCAGAATTATCCTCTTATCAGTAATTTCACTACAGGATATGCCAATAACTTCTATTTCCAACATATTTTGTCAAGGAACGGGCTTATTATTGGCGATCCAATTTATCCAAAACAGGGTTCAAACCTTACCTTTACTTTGCAATGGACGCCACCTTATTCCTTAATAGAGCACAGAAATATAAATGATTTAAGCAACCAGGAAAAATATAAGTGGATAGAGTATAACAAAGAGAAATTTGATGCTTCTTATTATCTCGGCATGGGGCCGCAGCACAAACTAGTATTAATGAGCCAGGCGAATTTTGGGTTTATGGGCTTATATAATCCGGCGCTTGGATATTCGCCTTTTCAAAGGTTTTTCCTTGGCGGCGACGGCCTTAGCGGATATAGTATTGACGGAAGGGAATTGATACGCCTTCGGGGTTATAAAACATATTCTGCCGTTACACCTACTCTTACAAATTCAGCCGGTACGGTTATTGAGAATGGCGCAATAATCTATAACAGATTTACTTTTGAATTGAGATATCCCATTATAGCCTCCCAGGCTGCTACTATTTATGTCCTGGGATTTGCAGAAGGGGGCAACGCATTCATGCGGTGGTATGATTACGACCCATTTGCTCTATACCGTTCCGCAGGTTTTGGCGTAAGGTTATATTTGCCTATGTTTGGCTTACTTGGTTTCGATTGGGGCTATGGCTTTGACCCGACACCGCTCGCACCAGGCCAGGGTGGCGGCAATTTCATGATTTATATCGGCCAACCGTTGTATTAATTGGCATAAAACAACGAATTTTGAACAGGATAGAAATTAAATAATTAATCAGAAATAAGGAAATTCTTATTATTTTAGCACCTTGTTTTAATATCAGTGTTATGAAACATTTAATAGCAATATTTATTTTTTTAGGCGGTTTGCTTTCTGCAAGTGTTATTACTGCCCAAAAACAGAGCCTTGCTTACGTTGACACTGATTATATTCTCCAGCAAATACCCGAATTCCGCTCTGCGCAAAAGCAACTTGATGATATGGCCGAGCAATGGAAACAGGAAATAAAAAAGCGCGAAGACGATATTGATAAACTGACTAAAGCCTACCAGGCTGAATACGTGGTGTTGCCGGAAGATACCCGGAAAAAACGTGAAGATGAAATAACGCAGAAACAAAAAGACTTAAGCCAGTATAAAACGGAAAAATTCGGTGCAAGTGGTGAATTATTCAAAAAGCGCCAGCAGCTACTCAAACCTGTGCAGGATAAGGTATTTGATGCTATTCAAAAACTGGCTAAAACAAATTCTTATGATTTCGTTTTTGATAAAGCCGGCGCAGTAACCATGCTTTTCAGCAATCCGAAGTATGACCGTAGCGATGATGTACTTGAACTACTTGGCATAACCCCGGACAAAAACCTGAAAAAACCTGAAAAACCAGCTACCCCTCCTGCCACCCAAAATGGCAATAAACCAGGGCAACAACCTGGCCAGATGAATCCTGGCCAACCCGGCCAAATGAACCCCGGGCAGCCTGGCCAAATGAATCCTGGCCAACCCGGTCAGATGAATCCCGGAAATCCGAATAACCCCAATATGCCTCCAACACCTCCCGGACACTAATAAAGATTAATTATAATAAAATTCACATGAAGAAATTCTTTAAAACCGTTTTTATCTTATTTTTTTTTCTGCCGCTAAGCGTTTTTGGCCAGCAGGATAAATTTGGCAACATCAATACAAATGATTTGCTGTCATCTATGCCGGAAATAGTGGCTGCCAAGGCCGTGCTGGACTCAATGACCAAAAAAGCGCAGACAACGCTTAAAAGCCTTGAGGATGAATATCAGCAGAAAACCTCTGATTATGAAAATAATTCAGCTACCTGGACAGATGCGGAGAAAAAAAGCAAGGCAACTGAAATAACCCAGCTTCAGCAACGCGCTACACAGTATCAGACCGATGCAAAGGAGGAGCTGGAAAAGAAACAGGATGAAAAAATGACACCTATCATCAATAAGGTGAAAGACGCCATAAAACAAGTAGCCAAAGAGGGCGGATATACCTATATTTTTGATACTGCCGGTGGCATGGTCCTGTATGCTATCGATAGTGAAGATATTACCCCGCTGGTAAAAAAGAAGCTCAATTTAAAATAAACTCATTGGCAGATAACAGGCCAATAGGAATACTTGACTCCGGCATCGGCGGTATGACGGTGGCTAAAGCTATTGTCGATGCCCTTCCTGCAGAGCAGATTGTTTATTTCGGAGATACTGCCCATTTGCCTTATGGTGATAAATCGCAGGAACTTATCAGGGAATATGTGCTGGGCATTACCGATTTTTTATTGAAAGGAAAAAATTGCAAATGCATAGTTATTGCCTGCAATACAGCTTCTGCTGCGGCTTATGAATATTTACGGGACGCTTATAAAGGAAGCGTCCCTGTTTTTAATGTGATCGACCCGATCATAGAAGATGTGGTAGCGGATGAAAGCCTGAAAAAAGTGGGCATTATTGCCACCAAGACTACAATAGAAACAGGCGTTTACCAGGAAAAACTATCAAGGCGCAAACCAAGCCTTGCATTTTCAGCGCTTGCTACACCACTTCTTGCCCCGATGATAGAAGAAGGCTATTGCAATGATGGTATCAGCCATGCGATTGTCCATAATTATTTGGAGCAAAAGGAATTGCTCGGCATAGATGCGCTTATTCTAGCCTGTACGCATTACGTCATTATCAAGCCTGAGATCAATTCTTTTTATAAAGGAAAGATAAAGCTATTTGATTCTACTGACATAGTCGCTACGAAATTAAAAGCGATACTTGCCAAAGAAGGTTTATTGAGCGATGCTGAAAAACCCGGCAGGCATAATTTTTATGTATCCGATTATACCCTTTCATTCCAGAAGACAACGCAAATATTTTTTGGCGAGTCCATTCAATTGGAGGCTTGCAAAATCTGGAAAGAGTAAGATTAGTCTTTAAACATCTTAATTTCTTTTTTACCATTTTTATCAATGTAGCCTCTGTTCATTCCTTTAGTGATAAAATCTATGGCTATATTCCCTTTGGTATCCAGCGCTATGATGCCCCCTGTGCCGCCTAAGTTTTTTACTTTGGCAAGTTCAGTTTCCAGCGCCTTTTGTACAGAGTACCCTTTATACTACACCATATCAGCAATATCGCGGGCCACTCCCAGTCTTATGAAATATTCTCCCGTGCCTGTGCAGGATACGCCGCATGAAGCATTATCAGCATAGGTGCCTGCTCCTATTAGGGGAGAATCTCCAACCCTTCCTGCCAATTTATTCGTTGTCCCGCCGGTTGAGGTTCCAGCAGCCAGGTTTCCGTCTTTATCTAATGCTACAACGCCCACGGTCCCGAATTTTTTGTTGGCGTCAATACTTCCGTGGCCGCTTTTCCGCAATGAATCTTCCCTTGCTTTTGTGCGAAGCCAATCCTGATGGCTTTTTTCAGTATAAAAATAGGAAGGATCGACAATAGCAAGGCCCTGGCTGCGTGCGAATTCTTCTGCTCCCTTAGCTACCAGCATTACATGGCGCGTGTGCTGCATTACAGCTTTTGCAGCTGTAATTGGGTTTTTTATCACCGTAACTGCCGCTACTGCTCCTGCTTTCAGGTCTTTGCCCTGCATAATGGAAGCATCCAGTTCTATTTTACCTTCACTGTTAAAAACAGCTCCTTTTCCAGCATCAAATATGCCTGCATTTTCCATTACATTGATGGCGGCCTCTACTGCATCGGTACTGTTCCCGCCATTCTGCATAAGTTTATACCCTGCCTGAAGCGCTTCATCAAGTTTATCCTGGTAAGCTTTTATATCATCAGCGCTCATGTTTTCTTTTACTATATCGCCTGCGCCGCCATGAATGACAATTACAACAGGATGTTCATCTGTGATGGGATAAAAGGAAGTGAGCATAAAAAATACCGGCAAAGCAGCCAGCCAGACTATTTTCTTCATATATTAAGCTATTTATCAGCCGAAGTTAGGATTATAATTTCAAAAGTGTATATTGGTTATTATACAGGATTTCAGAAAATATTACTTAAATTTCGGGCGTTAATAATTAATCATTAAAAAATCAAAATTATGTGTGGACATTTTCACATTATGATCTCTATAGAGATACTTACTATTATTGCCGTTCTTCTTTTTTTAGCTAAAGTAAAAAAAGATATGCTTGGTAAAGGCTTTAAATGGGTAGGATATATCCTTCTTGTTATTGGGTTTTTAACCCTTCTTTGCACACTTACTGGTGGTATAATGCGTATGGCCTGTCCTCAGCATTGTGAAATGGGTGCGCCAGGTATGTGCCATCCGGGCATGTGTGGCCATGGCATGGGCCATTGTGATGGCATGAAAGGAGATGGAATGCATGAAGGTGGCGGAATGATGAAAGATGGCAAACCCTGCTGCAGTAGTGAAAAAGACGGCAAAATGGATGGTAAATGCCCTTATGATAAGGATGGTGCAGGTAAAGCACACATGGATTCAACGAAGTTGAAATAGGCTTAAAAAAATAAAAACAGATTAGCGTTGTGTTAAAAAATACGCTAATCTGTTTCCATTACCCAAATATTTGGTCGGGAGTCTGTTGCTCCATTCTTCCTAACTTGCCACTTTCAGGTGGCTCATTTGAAAATCTTTTAATTTTGAGAAAACAAGGGGTTTGTCTACCCTGTATTCTTTTACATTCCTTTCTGTGGGTATGTCAAACATTGCGTCAAGCATGATAGACTCAATGATAGAACGCAGGCCGCGGGCGCCGAGTTTTAGTTCTATTGCCTGCTCTGCCAAATAGTCAATTACGTCTTCTTCAAAGATCAGATCAACGCCTTCATATTTCATTAGCTTCTGGTATTGTTTTACCAGTGCATTCTTAGGCTGTGTAAGTATCAGTTTCAGCGTTTCTTTATCAAGCGGGTTCAGGTAAGTGATGATAGGCAACCGCCCGATTAATTCCGGGATAAGCCCATATTTCTTAAGGTCGTGAGGGGATATGTATTGAAGCAGGTTCTCTTTATCATGTTTATCGCCGTTATCATCAGCACCTTTAAAACCAATAGGTTTAGTATCCAGTCTTTTTTGGATAATTTTGGTGATACTGTCAAAAGCCCCGCCACATATAAACAATATATTATGCGTATTGATAGACACCATACTTTGTTCAGGATGTTTTCTTCCTCCCTGTGGTGGCACATATACTGTTGACCCTTCCAGTAGCTTTAGCAATGCCTGCTGCACACCTTCGCCTGATACATCCCGGGTAATAGACGGGTTATCACTTTTGCGGGAAATTTTATCAATTTCGTCAATATATACTATACCTCTTTCAGCAGCTTCCACATTGTAATTGGCTGACTGCAATAGGCGGGTAAGAATTGTTTCCACGTCTTCACCTACATAACCTGCCTCGGTAATAACCGTGGCGTCAGCAATACAGAATGGCACATCAAGTATGCGGGCAATGGTGCGTGCAAGCAATGTTTTGCCTGTGCCTGTTTCGCCTACCATGAGTATGTTTGATTTCTCAATTTCTACATCATTATCCATCACTTCCTTAGACTGTAGGCGCTTATAATGGTTATAAACGGCTACTGAAAGTACTTTTTTGGCCTTTTCCTGTCCAATAATATACTGGTTCAGGAATTCAAATATTTCATTGGGTTTTAAAGGCTCGCGTGTCCTTTTTACTTTGGTGCGGCGGCTTACTTCGGCCTGGAGTATCTTTTCTGCTTCGGCAATACATTTATCACATATAAATCCGTCTTTGCCTTCAACCAGCAGTAAGACTTCTTTTTTACTGCGCCAACAAAATGAACAATATTCTTCTTTCTTCATAGCAAAACCTCTCGGTAGATGGCAAAGGTACAATTTTAAGCTAAATTATATCTATCTTATAATTTACCTGTAAGCATACAAAGATAAGGCATGCGTATGAAAAAAACAAAGCAATTTTTTGCATATTATTACACGCATAAATAACTTACAGGATATTCATTGTCAGCAATGAAGCCCCTCAGTTATCATTTTTTCGGTTTTTTATTTAACAGGCGCCCCACGAAGTACACCATTATCGAAGTTTCCTGTCAGCAGCCTGTATTGCAGATAAAACCATATAAGAATACAAGGTACAGCCTTAACTACATACGGATAAAAATAAGTTTGGCGTATATACACCGGGAATATATCAGTGGCGCTCATAGTTGTAAATACAAATGCGAGGACAAGCAAGGTATCATTGAACTTGTTCCGGTTTTCATTCACATACCATAGGGCTATTCCTATTACGGAAATTATATAGGAAGGCGACTCGGCAATATGGTTGAATATATTGCAGTATATTAATACAGAAGCCACAAAGAAATACCTGAATTGCATGGAACGGTAATTTTTGATTAGGGCCAATGGTATTAAAAGCAATACAGTACCTATACCCTGTATAATGATGGAAGGCGGTTCAAAGTGAAACCATATTTTCAGCCATCCCATAACAGACAGACGATAAACCTCATTGATCTTAATGCGTATTTCTTCGTTATAATGTGCCTCCTGTAAGTGCCATATCCAACTTTTGTACAGATAAAATAATTGCCCCGGCGAAACTACAAGCAGGGGGAGTGCAATTAAAACGATGCCCCAAAACAGCATGGATAAAATGAATTTCTTTTTATCCGGATAGAAAAAGAAAAGCAGGGCTGCAGCCAGCCCGAATACTTTTACATACGCAGCCAGCATAATGAATAACGCCGCCCAAAAAGGTTTTTTCTTCTCAAGAAAGCAAAAGCCAAGTATCATGAAACCGGCAATGAAGGTATTGGTCTGCATATTTTGCAGGGAGGTGATAAGCTCGAAAATGATAATACCGGTCACAAAGAATCTCTTTTTTATATCCGATTGTGGCAGATATTTAATGCAGGACCATATGATATATGCGTTCAGGCCAATCCATAGCGGAACAGAAATAATATATGGAAGCCAGGCAAAGGGGGCCATAAGCACTGCAAATGTGGGACTGTATACAAACCGGTCCTGAAACTGATAAGGAAAGGGTAGGTAGATATCAATATTATTTATCAAATGCAGGTAAGTAGTCCTGTAAATGATAAAATTATTGATGTGGTTATTATTGATATGGTTTATCCCGGCTAAAAAGAACAAGTAATTCTGCAAAGAGACCAATGCCGTTACCAGGAGAAAGATAATTATAAGTGTCCTGTTGTTAAGCAGTTTTGCCATGCGGCAAAGATAATAAGTTACTACTTCACAAAGCCTTCAGCTATAAAACAAAAAACCCGGAAAATTACTTTCCCGGGCTTTCAATTTTCAACTTCGCTGCTTCCCCTCTCCTTAAGGAGAGGTGCTCACAACAGTTCCATTCTTAGAATGTTGACGGGGTGAGGTTAGCTTACGCTATCTTAGCAGTCCTGCTCAGTACTTCGTCTACCATGCCATATGCTTTTGCTTCTTCAGCGCGCATCCAGTAGTCGCGGTCGGCATCGCTGTTTACTTTTTCAGTAGTCTGGCCGCTATGGTCAGCTATTATCTGGTAAAGTTCGTCTTTCAGTTTCAAGATTTCTCTTGCAGTTATCTCTATATCAGTAGCTTGCCCCTGTACGCCGCCAAGTGGCTGGTGTATCATCACCCTTGAGTGCTTCAGGCAGGAGCGTTTGCCCTTCTGGCCAGCTGCCAAAAGTATCGCTGCCATAGATGCAGCCATGCCGGTACAGATAGTTGCCACATCGGGGCCAACATACTGCATGGTATCATAGATACCAAGGCCTGCATACACAGAGCCGCCAGGGCTGTTGATGTATATCTGGATATCCCTTTTCGCGTCAGCCGACTCAAGGAAGAGGAGCTGCGCCTGGATGATGTTTGCCACATCGTCATAAATAGGCACCCCTAAAAATATGATCCTGTCCATCATCAAACGGGAAAAAACGTCCATCGTTGCCACATTCAGAGGCCTTTCCTCTACTATCATGGGCGTGATGTAATTGTTCATGCTATAAAATTGGTTCAATGCCATTGAACTGATGCCGTGGTGCTGCACAGCATATTTATCAAATTCGCTATCAAATCTTGCCATATAAAATTAATGATTATGATTATGAGTTACAGTATTTTGTTGTCTTATTTCTTCAAATGCTTTTACTGAAACGGTTTCCTGTACCGGGTTTATCGACTGCCTAATCTTGTCAAGTACTTTATGGTCCCTGAGCGATAAGGTAACCCTGTTGCGGTTGTCATTTTCCGAAAGATATTTAGTAGCATAGTTTTTTATAAAGTCTGCCCCGAAATCCGGATAGCCTGCCCTTTTGAATTCGCCGTTTATCAGCGCCATTGTATAAGACTGGATTTCCGGCTCAGTTACTTCCATCTCGTTTTTCTCGAAAATTTCTTCCGCCAGGAGGTGCCATTTCATTTCATTTTCGAATTCTGCAACCTTTGCGCCAAAATTTTCTACGTCTGCCTCTTTGTCAGTATTATATGTTTGCAGCAGGTATTTTCTCAGGAATGTATGAGGGAGTTCTATCTTGGTATGGGCAAGCAATTCTTCTTTGGCCGATTTTTCTAAAAGGGCGTTACTCTGGTTGTTATAGTACCCGTCCAGTATTTTCTTCCATTCGGTTTTAAAGTCGTCTTCGTTTTTCACGAGGTCTTTTTCAAAGAATTCGTTAAAAAAATCCTGGTTTATCTCAGCCGGTTCCAGCTTAAATATGTCAGAGATAAGAATGTCAAATTCAGGGTTCAGGTCTTTTACTGTCAGGTCATCCAGTTCCAGTAGTTCGCCTATCTGTGCCGGAGATAAAACCGCAGGGAGGTTTACCCTCACCGTTTCGCCTTTCGCTTTGCCAAGGATGGCATTTTGTATCGTTTGAGGCAATTCATCACTGCGGGCTATTTTGGTTTTTTCGGTGCCGCCATCAAGCGCAGCGCCTTCATCGTCCAGTTCCTTAAACTGCAAGCCTACGCTCAGGCCGTTATCTGCCGTTACCGTTTCTTCAGTTTTTGTTTTTCCGGCCCTCTGGCGAAGGTTTTCAACTTCTTTTTCTACATCCTCTTCTTCAATGGCTATATTGTATTTGGTGAGAGAATTCAAGGCATTATAATCAATCTTGAGTTCCGGTTTCAGGCCAATATCATAGGTAAAATCAAAGGCATCGCTTTTCCAGTCAATGTCTTCCACTATATAGGTAGAAAGCGGGCTCAGCACCGGTTTTACGTTATTGTTCTTAAAATAATCATTGATGCCGGAATGCAGCAGCTTGTCTATTTCTTCCCTTTTTACATCCTTTTCTATCATTTTCTTCACCACGCCGATAGGCACCTGCCCCGGGCGGAAACCCGGCAGGCTCATTTTTTTGCGGTAATTGTTGAGCGCTTTGTCTATCAAAGGCTGGTAATCTTCTTTGGTGATCTTTACTGCCAAAACGGCATCAAGGCCATCTTTGTTTTGAATGGATACTTCCACGTATTGTATGTTAATTAATTAAAATAAAAGTGCCTGCAAAGGTAAGATAATAAAGAATAAGTTTTTCAATCACCACTAAATGCTAACTACATCACAAATCTTGATTCACGTAATTTACTGTTTACCATTGCCTTAGCGCATACCCCTCACTAAAGTAGTGAGAAAGTAGTGAGATTGGTTCTAAAATATGCCCTCAGTGTATTTAAACAAAGTTTTTGCATGAAAGAAAGTAAAAAAGTAGTGAGGAAATGGTGGGAGTTTTCATTTTAATTATGAGGAATTTTTATTTGTCCTAATTCCTAATTGTTTTGGCGTGTTGGCATCGTTTTTACAAATACCCGGAACCAAGTTACGAAATGTTTTTGAGGTTTCCAAATCCTAATGCCTTTTTATTAGAAGTGCCAATTTTCAAAAAAGTGGCACTTCTGGAACCGCCTCCCTCCCAAAATGGTATAAATTTTGCGCGGACTTAACAGTTCAGTCCCAATAAACCAGAAACCCCAAAAATGACACCCTTTAAAAAAGCGCAAATGAGAAAGCTCCTCTTACTATTTCTGTCGGTTTTTTGTTCGTTTGTTTCGCAAGCGCAAACCATTATTGACAATGATTCTTCATACATTGAAAACATAGCGATGGACAATTTGAATAGCCTGAAAGCAGAGGCAAACCGGGGCCTGTTTCCTACCCAAAAACAAGCCTTGGCGGCAGGAGTGAAATCATGTACTGTAATGCATTACAGGTATAATGATAAACATAAGGAAAAACGTAACGGAAGCACAAAATACGTATATCAAAGGGATGGCCGAATAATAAAAATTGACAGTTACCTAAGCCATACTACAATAGACTATGATAGCATTGGCAGGCCGGTGGATTATGAGGAAAGAAGCAAAATGTGTTTGCTATCCAGGTACAAGGGCAGGCGCGTGGCATATATGTACCTGAACATACAAAAGCCGAACGGCATAAATACAACTTTGATTGAAGAAAGCTGGATTAATGGGCCGGATTACGCTGTTAAATTGAATTATCATATTATCGAAGACTCTGCGGGGATAAGAAAAATGTGGTACAACGGTTATTATCATGAAGGCTATAAATTTAGCGAGAATGATACTTTGAAATTTGGGTATGAGTTTACCCGGAATTTTGTGTTTGATACCATTTACGATAATTCCCAGATATTTGATTTTTTTCACAAGGATGGTTCACCTTTTAAAGACACGATTGATTTGGAGTCCTCATACACAACCTATACAAGGTATAATATTGACAGTTCAATAAAATACACGCATAGAAAATACCTGAAACAAATTCTCGGCAATCCAGGCAATGACTTTCACCGCAAAGAAGATGAGGTGGTTTTGGAAGAACATTTCAACAAATACCATGAACTAACCGAAAAAAAAATTGACAACGAATCAGATGGATGGTCTGATATCTTATATAATGATAATTTGCCCTATCAAGTGTACAGGTGGGGTTCTGCTTATAGGATATTCCACTCAAAGAACCATCATGGCGATAAATTGCACCATAAGCGAAAAAAAGAAAACCTCCAGTCAGAGATAATATACTTTGGCGGCAGTAGCCTTACAGGAAGGGATGTTTTCAAGTATGAATTTTATTGATAGCCCCAAAAATGACACCCTTTAAAAAAGCGCGGATTTTAGTTCTTCTTACTTTTTTCTTAGCCTGGGCGGGCGGGTTATATTCGCAAGATATTGCTGCTACGGAGAAGATGTATGTGCTAAAGTATAGTTTAGATTGCCCATTGCACAATTATTTTTACTATGATAGTTTGGGCAGGCTTATGGCAGTTGCTCATGAAGAAGCAGGGAATAGACTGCCAAAACAGGACTTTCCTGATTTGTATTCCCTTATGGCAAATGGTACTATGAATAATCACTCCTTTATCATTGATTCTTCTCATTATGACTATAATGATAAAGGAGAGATAGTTAAGGAGCAAATTTTTGAATTAAGCAGGTATAAGTATTATAATGAATTCGACTATAACCCGAATAAAACTTTGAAGGAGAAAAGGGTATTTGTGAGGGATAACAAGAGTGAAAGGCTGTATTATAAAGATACCGGTGATTTTAGGCTTGTATATATTAACAGATATAAATATAATGATAAAAACGAGGTAATTTCAGTTTCTTACTTTGGTTGCAGGCATGATACAATATCCGAACTGAGACATGAATCATTTTTTGATTATGACAAGCACAACAATATGATTAACAGATATGATGAGTATTGCTCAAGTTTGAATAAGTGTAATTATTTTTATTGTGAAAAGTATAATTATGAATACGATACCATGAAAAACCCATATTCCATGCTGTCTCAGGCTTATTTTGACGATGGAGTGGTAAATGTGCATAATGTGATATATATGGACGGTATTAACGCAGCTTATAATGAGAATTTTAAATACCTCTATAACAAAAAGGGGTATCCCACCCAACAAGACCCAACAACAGATATAATAGAAAAATGCACCTGCAAATATGCAAGTTTTGGGTATGAAGAAATAACCATTAAAAAATGACACCATTTAAAAAAGCTAAATTTTAAAATAATAAATACATGTTTAAAATATTACTCCGGCTTAAGCACTGGCAACTATTTGTGCTGGCAATATTATGGGTGGTTGTTCCCTTTACATTTCTACTCACCCTTTGGCGCAATGCGGCTGCGACCTGGTTGTTAATGCTTATAATGCTGCTTTTTCCCGTATTTTTATATATTTGCTTTTATCTTATCTGGTTTTATACGCTGGCGGTAAATACCCATAAAAAACTGCCCGAAACGGTTAAAATGAACCTAACCGGGTTTAAAATTATCTTTTTTATTCCGGTAGCTTATTTTTTGGTTTTAATGAGCACTTTTTTCTTCGATTTTTTTTTAATTGATGTATCAACTTTCTCTCATTTAGAACTTGCATTTCCCTTAGTTTCCATTTGTTGTTTTGTCTATTGTCTTTATTTTAACGCAAAATCATTCAGGGCAGCCGAACTTCAACGGCCGGTTACATTAAATGACTATGCCGGAGATTTTATGCTGATTGGGTTATTCCCTTTAGGCGTTTGGTTTATTCAGCCGAGAATCAATAAAATGTTTGATAAAAGATTGCCAATAAAGAAAATGGTTGTGATCCTACTATTGCCCATTGTTGTTGGATTTATTGGAGATGTATATGCCTGGTCGTATGTTCCTTCATGGAAGGTTGCCGATTTTAAGAAACAAACAGGTACTTATATCCTGGATTTAAAGAATTCAGACTTAAATGGGTACGAGAAGGATTCAGCGCTGTACAAAAACCTTACTATTACATTCAGGGCCGATGGCACATTCATCCTCAACAGGGATGTCCCTTTTATCTATGATAGTAGTGGTATATGGGAAGCAGACAGCTACGAACTTGATGATGCCATATATAGTGAAATGTATTATCATAAAAATTTAGCGGCTGATAAAAAGGAAAGATTAAGTGACCAATTTTCTATAGTGGGACTGTATTCTCATAAAACTATACCGGCATACAAAGATAAAAATCCGAATGTTTATGATACGAAAAAGGATACATTTCTTAAAGATACTGATTCAAGTTTTTCAATTCATGGGGTGCGCCCTAAAAAAGGAAAAGAAAATATTAATTCTTTGACATTCAAGAAGATAAAATAAACAAATGCCCCCCTTTAAAAAAGCGCAAATTTTAGTTTTGGTGGTACTGGAGAGGTTTATTGGTGTTATAATGCGTAATAAAACAAAAAGGATACAATTAATTTTTGCAATGTTATTCTCCTCTTATGCACTGCATTCTCAATCAATAGCAGAAATACGTCTTGGGCTCAGGGATTGGAATTCTCAATTTGGTACTCAATTATCCTTAATCCAAGCATCTCAAAACAATATTAAATCATATACTGTCAAGCAGTACGTTTATAATAAAAACAAAGATGAAAACCTAAAAAAAAGGAATAACCAAATATATATTTATGGAAGCCACGGCAATTTGCTTTATAGTAAAGGGCATAGAGAAAATTATATAGAATCGTATGATAACAATTGTGAATTAAAATATGATATTAAAGACAGGCCATTAGAATACATTAATAGAGATGAAGGCAAGGAAATTAAATATTCCTATTACGATCATGGCCGTAGTATTGATACATTTAATTTTATTGAATATTTTGCAAAAGACCCAATATTAGGTGGCGAAACACATAAATATGAGGCTATAGATTATAATAATAAAAGAGTATCAGAGTACAGCTATTATTACTTAAGTGGTTATAAAATTATAGAAAGTGAAAATATTAAGCGAATTATTTATTTTCAGCGCCATCAAGAGGCAAATAATATACAGATAAAAGATTCAGCATTAGATACCATATCTATATTTACCCGCTACAGTAAATCCGGCGAACCTATCTATCAAAAACACGGTTTCACCCTGCACCCTGAGCCTACTTACCGGAAGAAAGATTGAACTTAATTTTTGCGCCTTTGCGAGAAATGCTATCTTCCCAGATTCTCCTTCACCCTGAATTTTACTATTTTGGTAATTAATGCTAAAGGCATTGGCTTATCTATTGGGAATTGTACCGAACCTTTAGCGCTTTTGTAGCCTGAGAGTTCTTTTTTAAATGCTTCGATACCTGACGCTCTCGGATAAAAACCAATATGTTTTGGGTGCGCGCCATACCATACCAGCATACCATTCAGTTTGAATGCAGGCATCTGGTAACTTATCACTTCTTCAGCCTCCGGAGCGGCTTTTTTTATGGTGGCCCTTACTTCTTCCAAAATGATCTGGGTGATTTCCGGAAAAGCGGAAATATAATCTTCAATGCTGGTTGGTTTTTTCATATTTACTCCTCTGTGTTCTTCGTGTCCTTTGTGGTTATATTTTATCAGTTCTCAATTTCATACAAAAAGCTTGCGTTTTTTATCACAATAATACTCATTTTTCCTAACTTGCCCTTTAATACAAACCAAAACCATGATAAAAAGCTTTTACAAACCGCTTTTCTTTTCTCTTTTGCTAAGTTTTTGTGGCTTACAAAGCCAAGCGCAGGTTTCACAATGGATACAAAGCGGCATTGGTGGCGGCGGCGCTATGTTCAGCCCATCCATGAGCCCAAATAATGACTCGGATATGTTTATCGCCTGTGACATGAGCGACCTTTTTCATAGCACTAACAATGGCGTAAATTGGAGCGTAGTAGATTTCAGGCAGGTATTATCAACTCCCGCCTCAAAAGTATGTTATACTAAAAACCCTAAAATACTTTATACTCTGGACTTTAGCTGGAACGGCGGCAACCCGACCAAAAGCATTGACGGCGGCAAAACATGGAATCATCTTTCTGGGTGGGGTTCATCACTTTACGCATACAATATTTTCTCTGACATAAAAGATAGCTTGCGCCTGTTTGTGAGTACCTGGAATAATATCTATTTTACTAAAGACGGCGGCAAAACCTTTAATAATATCTATTACTACGGCGGTACCGCCTGGAATGCAGGCTGCTACGTAGCCGGGGCTTTCTTCGATGCAAATAATATTTATGTGGCTACCAAAACCGGCCTGCTTGTTTCCACTGACAGCGGCAAAACATTCGCAATTAAAAGCCTATCCGGTATAGCGAATACTGAAGGTTTTATTTCTTTTGCCGGTGCGAAACAAAATGGTTTTACCCGGTTTTATTGCATTACCGCAGATACAAATTATGCTTATCCCGGTGTAGAAAACCTGGATTATACTGTTTTCCGTGGCGTATATAAACTGGATTCTGGTAGTACAGGTTGGGTATCCGAACTCGGTAATATCAATACTACCTATCAAAACCCATTGTTTTGCGGCATGGCGCAAAATGATACGTCCACCGTTTATCTTGCTGGCAGTTGGACGCCGCCGCCTTATGTGAATGGCAACCCGATCGTTTTTAAAAGCGTCAGTGGCAGCCCGTGGCGGAATGTGATGAATGTGGGCGAATACCAGCAGGATGGCCAGAGCCAAAACGTATATACCGGCTGGGTGGGTTATAAAGGCGACTATCCGTGGTTCAGCTCCTGCCCGATGGGCTTCAGCATAGCGCCAATGAACAGCAAAAGGGCTATGATCACTGCTTTGGGTGATGCGTATGTAACTTCAGACAGCGGCCATTTATGGCGGCAGCTATACGAAGATACAGCGGATGAAAACCCGCCTTTCATGGCTACCCCGCAAAACAGGAACTATCACTCCAATGGGCTGGAGGTTACTGGCTGCTGGACAATGTACTGGTCCGATTCTCAGAATATTTTTACCGGCTATACTGATATACGGGGCACACGGAGTACGGATGGCGGCAAGAGCTGGGATTTTAATTTTACCGGGCAAAACCTGAATACCCTGTACCATATCATTAAAAATCCATTGAACGGCTATATGTATGGGGCTACGTCTGCGATACACTGTATGTACAGAAGCACAAACCTGACTGACAGGCAGGACAATCCCGGCCCTGCAGGCGGTGAAGACGGTATGGTGATCTATTCCGGAGATAAGGGCGCAACATGGAAAACGGCTTATGATTTTGGCCACCCCGTAATTCGCCTTGCCGTGGACCCAACCGATAACAAAAGAATGTACGCCGCCGTGGTCCACCATACCGATACGTTATGTGTTGGCGGAATATACGTTTGTAATGATATCACTGATTCTGCAGGTATCTGGCGCCTCCTGCTAGCCCCTCCCCGAACGGAAGGCCATCCTTATGACCTCGATATTTTGAAAGACGGCAGTATCGTCTGCACATATTCTGCGAGGTATGGCTCGTCAGGTTTTACCAAAAGCTCAGGTGTTTTCTTTATGCCAAAAGATAGTACGCACTGGCAAGACAGGAGCGACCTGAATATGGAATATTATACCAAAGACCTTATTATAGATCCGTATGATGCTTCACAAAATACCTGGTACGTGGCAGTGAACAACGGCTGGGGCGGCCCTGCAAATGACCGGGGAGGGCTTTACCGTACAAAAAATCGCGGTATAACATGGAGCAGGCTTACCCCAAGTGCTGAACCGGCTGTTTTCTCTGCAAATGTCGAGGGCGGGACCATCAGCCCGTATGATAAAAATGAAATGTATATGACCACTACCAATTATGGTCTCTGGTACACCGATAATTTAACAGATTCTGTTCCCACTTTTACCCAATTACATGGCTATCCTTTTTCCGCGCCGCAACGGGTATTTTATAACCCCTATATCAAAGATCAGATATGGATTTGCAGTTTTGGAAATGGCCTCCGCTACGGTATCAATACAAATGTTACCACAGGTATAGATCCCGAAAATCATCAGTCAGGCAAAACGAATTTACAGGTATATCCAAACCCAGCTATTGACAAAGCAACTATTCAATTGCCTGATAGGAATAATTTTAATACTTATAGTATTGAAATCTTAAACCTTGAAGGTCAGGTGATACGCAGCATCCCTGATTTTAATGGAAGTAGTATGACTATGGCGACAAAAGGCTTATTGCCGGGAATTTACATTTGTAGGGTAATTGCACAAAACGGTAATATTTATATAACAAAATTTGTGGTGCAGTAGCTTTTCGCTCCCGCTCTCACCCCCCGTACCTCGCATAGGCGGTAACATCCTGGCCCGCAAAGTCTTTATTCAGGTATTTAAAATGCGCTGCCATAGCTACCATGGCGGCATTATCTGTACAATATTCAAAAGAGGGGATATAGATATGCCAGTTTTTTTCGAGGGCCTTTTCCTGTATTTTTTTACGCAGATAAGTATTGGCAGCTACCCCGCCCGCAATACCAATTTCATTAATATTATATTCTTTTGCTGCTTTTTCGAGGCGGTGCAAAAGATATTCTACAATCCTGTGCTGATAGCTGGCACATATATCAGCCATGTTTTTATTTACAAAATCAGAATCCTTAGCCATATTATCCCGGATAAAATAAAGAAAAGAAGTTTTCAGCCCGCTAAAACTAAAATCAAGCCCGGGAATATTCGGTTCAGGAAATGGGTAAGCCAGGGGATTGCCATCTTTCGCGTATTTATCAACTAATGGCCCGCCGGGATAGGGTAAATCAAGTACTTTGGCAGCTTTATCAAACGCCTCACCGGCAGCGTCATCAGTGGTTCGCCCTATAATTTCGTATTTGGTTTCACTATCCATTTTTACAAGTAATGTGTGCCCACCCGATACCAAAAGGCATAGAAAAGGGAATTTAGGAGTGGGTTCATTGATAAAATGCGCCGCCAGGTGAGCAGATAAATGGTCAATGGCAATAAGGGGTTTATTCAGCGCAAGCGCCAGCCCTTTGGCAAATGATACCCCAACAAGCAAAGAACCAAGCAGGCCCGGCCCCTGCGTAAAGGCAATAGCATCAAGCGCTTCCTTTTTTACTCCCGCTATTTCCAGCGCAGAATCTATTACAGGCATTATATTTCCCTGGTGGGCGCGGCTAGCCAGTTCGGGTACTACACCTCCGTAGCGCTCATGTATTTTCTGGCCGCTTACAACATTTGACAGTATTTTGCGGTTATGTATTAGGGAAGCGCCTGTATCATCACAGGAGCTTTCTATGGCAAGTATGGTACACAATTTGTAGAAAGTAAATAAGTTACAAATTTCGTATTTTTGCAGTTAATGAAAAAATCGGCAGGCAAGTTTTTTAGACGGACGCTTAGGGTGATTGCTTTCCTGCTGTTATTCATTATTATAGCCCTTGTTTCCGGCGTTTATTTTCTCAATACAGACCGTGGGCACAAATGGCTCGCCGCCAAAGCTACGTCTATACTTACAGAAAAACTAAAGACCGAAGTAAGCATGGCGGATATAAGGATCTCCCTTCCGCTTAAAATTTCAATATATGATATTCATATAAAAGATTACCGCCATAATGACATTATCGATGCTGCTGAAGTAAAAGTATCGGCGATCAGGTACAATTTTGTGAATGGCAATATACATTTGGGGCATGTGGAAGTAGCAAATGGCGATTTTAATGTCAGGAAATATAATGCAGATAAAAAGTCAAATTATGACTTCCTGATGGATAACCTGATACCAAAAAAGCAGAATCACAAAGGCAAACCGGCCGTTTTTGCCATGGACTATGTTGACCTTAAGCATATTAATTTTTCTTTTTTTAATGAGCATGTACCGGACACCATTAGGAACGGGTTTGACGTGGAGCATGTAAATATAAAAGACATAAACAGTATCACTACTTATCTTTCGTTCTATGGCGATGAAGTAAGGGCAAATATAAAAAGCTTCAGTTTTTCCGAAAGGAATGGATTTGTGGTGAAAGACATGCATGGCGACATTTCTTACAACTCCCACGAACTGGAAGCCAGGGATTTTTATTTCCTCACCCCGCAAACTGAACTAAGGGACTATGCCAAACTGGAATACAAGCAGCTTTCTTCATTAAGTTATTTTATTGACAGCGTAAAGCTTACAACCAATTTAATTGATTCAAAGGTATCGTTCAAAGACATCCATTATTTTGCCCCCACACTGCTGGATTCCACGGAAGTTGTTAGCCTTAGCGGAAAAAGTACCGGTACCATCGCTGATCTGCATGTCAGGGATATAGATATTGCTTATGGAAGGAATACCCGGGTAAGGGGCAAAGGGGAAATGAAAGGCCTGCCTGACATAAATGAAACATTTATAGACGTCCGGGCTAGCGAAGCCCAAACAGATAGGGCAGAACTGATGAAACTGTTCCCCGAAGCAAGCCTTCCGCAACAGGTAGATGTTTTTGGAATTGTAAGCGCAAAAGGAAGTTATACCGGTTTTATCTATGATTTTGTTTCCAACGCTTCATTCAAAACCGCTCTTGGAAATGCGACCTCAGATCTGAATTTGAAAATACCTATGGGCGGAGATACCACGCAGCCTTCTTATTCCGGTAAAATAAGCCTGATGGATTTTAACCTTGGTACACTGCTTGGGCAAAAAGTAGTTGGTACTACTACTTTAGATGCTGAAATAAAAGGCCGCAGTTTTGACCTTAACAAAATACAGGCAACGCTAAAAGCAGATATTTCGCATTTCGATCTTAATAGTTATTCCTACAAAAATATTAATGTAAATGGACAGGTTGCTAAAAAGTTTTTCAATGGTAGCCTAAACATAAACGACAGCAACCTGCAGCTTGCTTTCCTTGGCTCAGTTGACTATGCAAAGGGTGCAACAAAATTCGACTTCACTGCCGACCTGAAGAAAGCCGACCTTTACAAAATGAATTTATCTCCGGATTCTCTCCAGTTGAGCGCTAAGGCAAATATAAATGTTACAGGCTCAAAACCAGATGATCTGAATGGCGTCATTAATATTAAGTCCATTGCTTACAGCACAGGCAAGAATCAAAAAAATACCATTGACAGCCTTTACATTTTTTCTAAAATTGATAGCACTTATCGCATACTTTTTGTTTCGTCCCCTGTCGTCAAGGCCACTCTCCAGGGAAATTTTAGCCTTACCCACATGGGCGATATGATAAAAAATATTGGGTCGAACTATATAGATTCATCATTTCTAAAAACCAATCCGAAAAGCCTTACTGACCAATATATAAATTTTGATGTCAGTTTCAATAATTTAGATCCTGTTTTCAAACTGTTTCATTCACATATAGCAGTAAGCGATAGCGGCTATCTCAATGGCAATATTCATGAAAATGGCGGCATAGTGCATGCAACGGGTTTTTTGCCGGGTGTGCGTTATAACAATTTATTCCTGGAAAACCTTTCCCTGGATGCGAATGGCGCAAATAATAACCTGGCGCTTAATATCCATTCTACAGGCTTTTATATAAAAGACTCCATGATGATGAGAGGGATAGACATAAAAACAAATGTGCGCCGAAGCCGCATTGATTTCCAGACGTATGCATGCGACATGGAAAAGAAAAAGGAAATATATCTTAATGGAAAATTGAATATAAAAGCTGATTCTGCATCGTTGGTATTCGACTCTGCAAGCAGGCTTATCGCGATTGGCAAAACCTGGAAAATAGGCGGTATGCCAGTTCTGTTTTATGGCGACAGCCTTATCGATGTACAGGTGCTTTCATTTTCACGTGCAGGAGAAGATTTAAAAATAATCGGTAAATATTCTACTAAACGGGATGAACCAATAAGATTTGTTTTAGAAGATTTCAGCATTTCTACTATTACCTCTTTCTTTCCGGCCTTCGATCAGCTTCATGGGAATTTAAATGGGCAGATATTGCTCTCAAATGTCCAAAAAAGTCCCATTATTGAGGCGTCACTTTTTGCTACCCCGCTTGTTTATGGAAAAGATACACTTGGCATTTTTAAGACAGTATCAGACTACGACCAGTCTACTCAAAAACTGAATATTAGCAGTTATCTGAACAATATGAACGAAAAACAATTAATGGGCGTGTCAGGTAATATTTCCTTCAGCGGCGAACAGCCAATTAACCTGAATGCTACTTTTGATCAAACAAAAATAAAAATATTTGAGCCTTTTTTTGCAGGGCTTGCTTCCGACTTTAAAGGCCTTGGCTCTGCTGATGTAACGATCGGCGGCACTATATCCAACCCGATAATTAAGGGTACTATTACCCTCGACAGCGCTTCAATGAAAGTGGATTACCTGCAAACAGTATATACGTTCACCCACACATTTTCACTTGATGGTAAGGTAATAAATATTCATAATTTAGAGTTGCACGACGCATTTAAAAACCTGGCTATAATGAACGGGAAAATAAATATTACCCACCTGAGTGACCTTGGGCTGGACCTTCAAATAAAAATCCCGGATAGATTTCAGTTACTGAATACTAAAAATAAAGATAATAAACTTTATTATGGCACTGCATTTGGTTCCGGTCGCATTAGTATTACCGGTCCGCTGAGCAACATTAACATGGACTTGCACCTTAGGTCGGAAAAAGGTACTGTTTTTAATTTGCCTATCGGCGGTAATAATGTTTATTCCGGGCATGACGAAATACATTTTGTAACAAAAGCGGACAGTATTCCGTCAAAGATATCACCCAATTTATCCGGCCTTAGCCTTTCTTTTGCCCTTGAAGTAACACCTGATGCAAAAATGATGATAGCGCTGGACGGCGATCTGCTTGAAGCTAACGGAAGAGGGAACCTGCAACTTGATTTTACCCCGGATGGAAATTTTGAAATGTCAGGGCCTTATACCATTAGCAGTGGGACATATACCTTTAATTTAAGCCTGTTAAAAGTTGGATTGATAAAAAGGCATTTTAAAATTGAAGACGGTAGCTCTATCGTATGGCGCGGGGATGCGTATGATGCTACTATAAACCTAAATGCCCATTATGAAGTTATAACGTCTTTAAGCCCCCTTTTGGTAAATACCTTTGGGCCCACTTTAACCTCACAAAATGTACCGGTGGAAGCAGAAATGCGCCTTACCGGCATGCTAATGAAACCAACCATAAAGCTTGATTTTGATATTCCTACCCTTGGCAATTATGTTCCTGCTGCCCAGGTAAGTGAAATAGAACCAGTGATCACTGCCATAAAACAAGATTCGCAGCAACTAAACACGCAAGTTGCTATGTTACTGACAGTAGGAGAATTTATTGCTCCTAACCAGGGGTTAGGTGGCGCCGGCAATCTCAGCAGCGGCGTGTATGCACAGGGCTACGAGGGCGTGGGCAATTTAGTTTCGGGAGAATTAAATAACTTGCTCAACAATCATCATGCGAGCGTAAATCTTATTTATCAGGGGGGGACCCAGTTTAACCTGGCTGCTTCTGAAGCGCTAAATAACCAGGTAACTATCTCCGGGGCATACGGGCAAAATGGTGGGGTCACGACCCAAGGACAGACAGCGCAAAGCGCTACCGGCAACGTTGCTACTAATTATAATGTTGAAATTGACTATAAAAAAAATGATCAAAGCAACGTAAGCTATAAAGTATTCAACAGGTATAATAATGACAACGTTTTAGTACAAACGAATAATACTTTCGGCGCCGGTATTACTTTTTCTAAAGAGTTTGACAAGGTTAAGGATTTATTCAGGCGGAAGAAAAAGAAAACCCCTGATCCGTCTAAATAATATTACAATGATAGATACGCGTATATCCCTTGAAGAATTAAATAAAAGAAACCCCGGCACAATGGCGGCTAACATTGGCCTGGAATTTATTGAAACGCACCCTGAATTCCTAGTAGCCCGCATTCCTGTAGATGAAAGGACAATACAACCTCTGGGGTTACTTAATGGAGGCGCCTCAGCAGCACTTGCTGAGACGGTAGGAAGTACTGCAGCCTACCTCAGCGTCGACAGGGATAAATATTATACAGTAGGCCTGGAAATTAAATGCAATCATATCCGCTCTGCTACCAAAGGGTGGGTGTATGGCACCGCCCGGCCTATTCATAACGGCAAAACCACCCATGTATGGCAGATAGAAATTCGAGATGACGAAAATAATCTTATCTGCCACAGCATCCTCACTATGGCCGTTTTGGAAGTAAATGAAGAAATGCGAATAAGGTACAAAGACCTGTTCTTTAAGGTAGAAGGCTGATCCTGCTTTTCTGCGTTTTTTTCCTGATGTTCACAGGGAAATTCTCTTTTGAAAATAAACAGGTAGCTGATATTGTCCTTTTTCAGGTTAATTTTGCAACCAAGGCAGTAAACCATTGATAATCTCTTTTTTTAAAACAAACCATATTGCGGTATATTTTTACCTGCTTCTTTACGCGTTTTTGCTCAGGGGGGCATTCCTGTTCCATCCGGCTATGGTGCCTATTCCAGGCAATTCATTTGCCGGCCGGTTTTTGTATCACAATATTCCTCTTCAAAGCTGGTCAGCAGTTTTTCCACAGCTTGCCGACATATTGCTCATAATCACGGAGGCTATATTTTTCAATTTTATTCTTACCATCAATGGGCTTTTTGACAGGCATACGTTTGTACCGGCTATGGTTTTTATTACCTTTTCGTCTATTTTTCCCCAATGGGTTGCGTATGATGTGGCTACCATAGCTTCAGTGTTTATTCTTCTTTCACTTTATAATCTTTTCAGGCTGGCAGATAAAGACCTCTCCCGGAATAATATCTTTTATACTTCCCTTTATATCGGCATTGCGTCCCTTTTTTATTTTCCCGCTACCTTATTTATTGCAATAATACTTATAGGGCTTCTCACACGCAGCTATATTTTGCGCGATTTTTTGCTCATCGTTATTGGCTTTATCCTGCCGTTTTATTTTATCGGCATCTGGTTTTATTATCAGGGCGATTTGGATAATTACATTAATATATTGCTTTCGGTTTTCCGGACAAAGTATACCTTATTTTATATCAGTACTCCTGAACTCATTTTCCTGGCATTCGCCATTATTTTATCCATAGCGGGTTTTTTTGTATGGTTCAGCAGTTCAGAATATAAGGTGATAAAGCAGCGCAGGCTTATGAACCTTTTCATCTTTTATTTCATCATATCCGCGCTAGCTACACCCGCCATAAATAGCGATAAATTTATATATCTCAAAACCCTTATGCTGCCAGCTTCAGTATTTGCAGCCAGGTTCTTTGATGCAAAAAACCTCCGCTTTTATCATCATATCCTGTTCGTGCTCCTGCTTGGTGGAATAGTCTTTTTCCAACTGGTGTATTTTAAAGTGATCGGGTTCTAAAATTTACTTCTCCGGCTTCAAAACCACCTCAACATAATTATTCATATCGAAATATGTATTGGCGGCTTTCTGTAAGTCACCAGCGGTCATTTTATTCACCATTTCATCATATTTAGTAATGTCGGAGATATTGTCGTCATTCATATAATACGTTTGCAGGGCCTGGAGCCAGAAACGATTCTCCTTCAGGTTTACTTCCCGCTGGCGGTGCATAGTTTCGGTTACTTTCACCATATTTTCTTTGCTTGGCCCATCTTTTTTAAGTTTTTCTATCTCATCAAAAGCGGTCTGTACAAGCATGTCTACATTTTCTGGCGCACAGCCAAATTGTATATATATTGTATATTCCTGTTTGGGATATCGGGTAGGTATGAGGTAAGCGCCAACGCCATATACCCCGCTTTTATCTTCCCGCATGGTTTGCCTCAGGTTAATGTTGAGCACCTGCATCATGGCATCTTCGTCTATTTTGTTTTTCAGGTTCCAGTCAAATTTTCCTTTGAGCGCCAAAAACACATAGCTTTTGGGTTCGGTACCTTTTATCACTGTCTTTTTAACTATTCCCTTTGGGAAAGTTATATTTTCATCTTTCCATTTTTCTTTTTTTCCGGTAGCAGGGAGCCCGCCTATATAGGTTTCTATCATTGGTTTCAGGTCGTCCGGTTTAAAATTCCCGACAAAGAAATAAGTGAAATTCCCGGCGTCGCCAAACCTTTCCTTATAGAGGCCAAGCACCTTGTTTTCATCAATTTTATTTAGTATTTCTACAGTCGTTGGCCTGCGCCTGAAATTATGGTTGCTTAATATACCCTGTGCAGTATCGCGCAATACCCCTTCCGGGCTGAGGGTTTGGTTTTGCACAAAATCTTTTTCCTTTGATATATAAGAAGAGAAACCACCGTTGTCTTCCCTCGGATTGGTAAAATAAAGGTATAAAAGTTGTAGCATTGTTTCCACATCTTTAGGTGTAGCATGGCCACTAAATTGCTCATAAAGATCATTTATGGACGGCGAAACATTCGCCGTTTTTCCGGCAAGCATTTTGGTTAGTGTATTTGCATCAAAAGAGGAAATACCGCTGCTATTGATGATATCTGCGGCATTTGAACAGGTTATATAATCCCCATCCCCAACAAGCGAGGTGCCGCCCGGGCTGAAAGCTGAAAACAATATTTCATCGTCCTTAAAATCGGTTGGTTTCAGCACTACCCGCGCCCCATTGGAGAGCATCCATTCGGTAGTCCCGGTTTCTTTATTAGTTGTTTCCTTCACCACTTTACCTGCTACAGGTTTCTTATCCAGCAGGTTTTGGTTGGCTGATTGGTCACTATATGCTTCTATTTTTTCATTTTTTGCGGCCTTTACCATATCAAGTATTTCCGCTTCTGTTGGCACTTTTACGCCGTCTTTGTCGGGCGCCTCCACTACTATGTCGTTATTGTCATCAGTGATCCAATTTTTTGCCACGGCGTTTACTTCATCAAGGGTAATTTCAGGCACAAATTTTTCAGCAAATGCATAATCATTGGCTATCCCCAATATATCTTCGCCATTTAGGAAATTCCTTACACATTCTTCCGTAAGGCCTTTAGAATCGGTTTTATCCTTTTCTTTGTACATGGTTTCGACCTGGTTCAGGATTGTCTTTTTCGCCCTTTCCAGTTCCCCGGCAGTAAAGCCATATCTCTTTACTTTTTCATTTTCATCTATCAATGTCTTCACGGTGCCGGGAATGTCGTTGCTCCCTGCAAAAGCAAAAGTGCCATATACGGCAGTTTCCCCCAGGTCATCGCTGATACGTGCGCCTGCGAAGGCAAAAGGAGGGTTTGCCTGGTTTTTTAGTTCGTCGAGCCTTGCTGATATCATCTGGCTGAAAAGCTGCTGTTTAAGGCCGTCACGGTAGTCTTTTACTGTTTCATATTTCAGCTTGTCGTGCCTGTAGTCCATTCTTATTATTACATACGGGTTTTCTTTGTCGGTAGCCACTGCTGCCACTGTTCCTTTATGCGGAGGGATAGTATAATACGTGCGGGTGCGTTCTTTTTTCGGAGAAGGGATTTTAGAGAATTGGGCCTTTACCTGTTTTTCCATCTGGTCAAGGTCAAAATCACCGACCACTACTACCGCCTGCAGGTCAGGCCTGTACCAGTCATGATAAAATTTCTTTAAAGTGTCGTGTTTGCAATAAGCGATGATATCCCTTTTGCCAATGGTATTGCGTACAGCGTACCTTGAATTATTATAGATCACAGGGTCTATTTTCCTTCCCATGCGGTCGAAAGCGCCCCTGCCGAGCCTCCATTCTTCTATCACCACACCACGTTCTTTGTCTATTTCCACGCTGTCGTATGTTACATTATGCGCCCAGTCTTCAAGTATCTGCAGGCCTTCGGTGACAAATTTTTCAGTATCCGTTGGCACTTCAAGCATATACACTGTTTCATCATAGCTTGTATATGCATTCAGGTCGGCGCCAAAGCGTGTGCCTATTGATTCAAGATAGTCTATCAGCGTATTCTTACTGAAAGTTTTGGTGCCATTGAAAGCCATGTGTTCACATAGGTGCGCCAGCCCCTGCTGCGAATCATTCTCCATGATGGAGCCCACATGTAAAGCCAATCGCATTTCTGCACGGTGCTCGGGTTTTGCATTTTTGCGGATATAGTACCGCATGCCGTTTGCCAGGGTACCTGTGCGCATGGTAGGGTCTGTTTTCAGTTTTGCATCAAGCGAATAATCATTATTATCCTGGCCGTAGGAAACGCCAAACAGTGCAAATAATAAAAACGCAGCTAACAGATAGATCTTTTTTGACATAGTTTTAGTTTTTAAAGGGTAGAATGAAAATCAAGTTTAAGCAAAGATATATTTGATAATTCAGAAAGCCAAACACTGAAGAATCTTTAACGTTTATGTAACCTTTGGAGGCTTTGGATGGCGCTAAATTTAGACATAGAGAATAATTGAACCGCAGAGGGCACGGAGTACCAGAGAAATTCACTCTGTATATCTTTGCCGATGTTATCACCGGTAAGAAGGAAGGCTTGCTGCTTCTTGGTGATAACATCAATAAGGGTAGAAACTTCCTTCTAATATTTTGGGAACAATATCTTAAAATTTAATTCCAATTCCTGCTTCAATCCGGCCCCTTTCATAACGGTCGCTATATTGATTTAGACTTGTTTGTTGTTTTGATATATTACCATACATATCTTCATAAAAATATGTTTCCCATTCAAATAGATAAAACCTGAAGGATGCATCAACAAATATTTTGTTGTTGATCATGTACCGGGCTCCTATTAATAACCCTGTATTTACAACATTCTCATATATAACACCAGGGAGAAAATACCACCCTGAAGGATTATGATAATCAATATCTACATATGGGGAAATAAA
>Ga0302280_1000649_pt1 | contig 30804 bp, 33 predicted proteins | sample III_Fen_E1_1_FD_198771 | JGI IMG/M metagenome (GOLD analysis project Ga0302280, IMG submission 198771) | Peat permafrost microbial communities from Stordalen Mire near Abisko, Sweden - III_Fen_E1_1 | ecosystem: Environmental > Terrestrial > Soil > Wetlands > Permafrost | place: Sweden: Abisko... | reverse complement strand
AATAATGAATGTATATGTGGCAAAGGTGAATGGATTGAGAAAGTACAAGACCAAGATGGTAAATATGATAGATAAGAAATAAATGAATGATAATTATACTTTTTTATATCTTTTATGGAGCCGAAAATCTTAATGTATGCACTTTCATATGTTCAAATGCAACCTTTTCGTACTCATTTCCTGCCTTATCATATCGTTTTTCATGAATATGTATTTTTGCAATTTTCTCTCTAACTTCAATCATTTGATACATATATCTTTTTGTTTCAACATCTAATTCATAATTTTCAATTGCCAATAAATAATAATCCAATGCATTATCATATTTCACATCTGCATCGAAATAATAATCTCCAATTTCACTATATAGTTTACCAGCTTGATTAAATTTACCAGTATTAAGTGATATATCTATTGCTTTCTTCAAATATTCAATATGTTCTGTATTTTTATTTTTTCTATAAATTTTGCTTATGTCAACATAACATTTATATACTTCATTTTCATTTTTCAATTCAGTATTACATTTTAAAATTTTCATCAATACTTTTATTGCATTATCCCAATCTTTATTCATTGTATATAAATTTTTTGCTTTTTCATATAATTCAAGTGCTGTCTCATATTTATCATCTGTTCTGAATATCTCAAATAATGATTTTTTCAATCTATTATCACCTTCTATAACATACTTGTTTGCATTCGCCATTATTAATTATGTATTATTCACTATTGAACATTTATTTAATATTTCAACTTTTTTACATTTTAATTATTCATAATTAAAATATCAAATTCAAAAATCAATTGGTTCAACCTCATTGTGACTAGTAAATTTTTTATATTTCTTCAACAGCTGTCTTATCTATTGTTTCTGCAAATTCTTTCTCATTCATTGGTTCATTTGTTGCTTTTTGAGCTTGTGCTTGTGCTTGTGCTTGAGCTTGTTGTTGAGCTTGTTGTGCTAATAGCATTTGTTTTTGTTGCATTTGTTGAATTTGTTGCATTTGTTGTAAATATTGTTTTTTTGCCAATTCTTCATTTTCAGATAATTCTTCTTCTTCACTTTCAGTATCAGATTCATCATCATTACTTTGATTTTTATTTTTGTTTGAATACCATTTCCATGCAAAATAAATAATAACCAATAATACAATACCACCAATTATATATAAATATTTTTTTTCAATAGATTTTCCAAAAATTGTAAATACTGATGTTGAAACTGGAATTTGAATGTTTGCAGTTGGTACCAATGATGATGTTGGAACATGTGCATTTGATACTTGTTGTTGCATTTTGAGTTGGTTTTGAAGTTGTTCCAAATGTTTGATTTGTTCATAAATGTGTCCTACATTACTTGATTCAATGGCGGACGACATTAAATTATCTGGTATGATATTTGGTTGTGCTGAGAATAATGTTGAATTATTTGGTTGTGACATATAATTTATATTATTTTATCACAATAAAAAAACTGTCTTTTTAACACATCTTATATAATTTTATAATGTTATCTATATTATCATATAATTCTAATATTCCTGAATTATTATTTATTTTATGATCATAATTCTTAATATTATCTATTTCCATCTCTGATAAATGATTATCTTGATTTTCCAAATTTCTCTCTATCTTAATGATTATTCCACCACACTTCTTAATCAAATCAACCTCATTCTGAAATCTTACATCTGATATCACGATGTTCTTATCCAAATTATTATCATTCATCAACTTTCTTTCCATAACTTTTACCCAAAATGCATCACCAACCTCTGGCAATAAAACTCCCATTTGCTTTCTAACTAATTCAGTGCCCACATACTGAAATGCTCCTCTGGGTGTAATTCCCCAAAAATCATCTATTTTCTCTTTTTCATCACCATATAACTGTTCTTCATTAAAATCAAATAATTCTTTACATACATTTTTTAATGGTGTTGCATAAGCTATCTTTTCAAAATTATAATTCTTAACTAGGTGATCTGCAGTAGTATCTTTACCATGTTGTTTTTTTGCTAATAATCCGATTAATACCATTTTAATAATATGTATATAAATGTACTTTTATATATGATAAAATAATCAATTTTTTGGCATACAATTATTACAATATGATTGTCCACAATCATAAAAATCATCATCATCTTGACTGTTATTACAATTTTTACAACTAAATTTATTACAACTAATACATTTAATCAAACCAAAACAAGTGCAAATACCAAGATACTTATTATATCCACAAAAATCACATTTTATTTTACATTTGTCACAATATATATTATCACATTCTCCACATGCTTCATATCCATTAAAAAATTCTTGTTGACATATCATGCATTTTAATCTACACATATTTTTTTATCACATTTCACACAATTGTTCCAATATGTTCTGTATGGTGCATATACTCTTTCATTACAATTTGGGCAATCTGTACAAACACATTTTTTTATTTTTATTTTGTATTCATTAATATCTTTCCAATATTTGTTACTGTATTCATTTGGTGTAAATTGCATCCACATATTATATTTGCTATTGGTTTGTTTTAGATAACATTTGTCTTGGAGATTCAAATATTGTGTCATATATAAAAATACACATTTGGGCAATTTGTTCATCTAATCATTATAAACAAATATATATCTTTATTAATTATTATTTCAATTTTTTATTTTTTACATTCATCACATATATTTAATTCTCCAACACATTCACAACAAATATCATTGCCACACCTAAAGCACTGTTCAATGCACATTTCACATGATGATCGTTTACAACTATTATTTGTACATTTGATCATTTTAGTGCATACACAATATTTGGCATTGCATTCATAACATCTATCACAACATTTGTTGCAAACTAAATTATCACAAATATCACATTTATCACAAAAATTATTATTTTCATAAAATTGTCTATTACATGAATTACATGAATTACATTGTAACCTACATTTATCACAGTATTGATTACCATCATTGCATTTTGTGCAATATTTAATTTTACAATTTTTGCATATTGTAACACATTTAACACAATATTTCTTTGTGCATTTTTCACATTGAAAATAATATTTATTATCGCTGCAATAATTATTTGATGAATTAATTATTGTACAACATTTACATATTTCACTTGAATCGTAATATCTATAATTGCATATTTGATTATTGCAATCTTGACACATTTTACCAGAACAATAATATTGATGATTATATATTTTATTATTACAATTTGAGCAAGTACCTATACCACTATTATGCGTGGGCTCTTGCTCAGCATCATAATATTGAGATTGGAGCTTAGCATCATAATATTGAGATTGGAGCTTAGCATCATAATATTGAGATTGGAGCTTGGCATCATAATATTGAGATTGGAACTTATCATCATTTGCACAATTTGGACAATAGATAATTTGACATTGATTACAAACCATACCACATGCACATTCACCAGAACAAACCATTTTATTACATTTTGTGCAATTATGGATGTGAAATTCGCTATCACAATCACAGTTAGTATATCGATTTGTTTTATTACAAAATTCACATTTTTTGATACATTTATCAGAAATTGCTGATGTAAAAAGACAATTAATCTCACCAATTATGAGTACACTTATGAGTACACTCATCAGATATGATATTTTCATTGCATTTCGACATTTTAGTACAATTAGAACACAAAATCATTTTTTCTTCACAGTATTGACACACAAATTGACATTTTTTACATATTGCAATGTTACATTCATTACATCTATTATAATTAGCATTTTCATCGAAACACTGATCACACATTTTTTGTTTGCATTCTTTGCAATTATTCCATATACTGAATGATTGATGTACTCTTCCATTACAATTTGGACAATCTTCACAAATACATTTTTTCATTTCTATTATAAAAATACACATTTTGACAAAGTATCCATTTGATTACTATAAATAAATATATATTTCCATCAATTATTATTTCAATTTTTTTGTAAAAATTAATTAACAGGTGTTAGACAATTTTTTAACTTACACTTGTCACATATATTTGGATCACATTCACACCTTTTGCAAATATAATCATCACATTTTGCACACTTTATCATATGATCACTACACATTAAGTCGCAATTATCATTTGCACAGTTAAATATCTTTGTGCATTTACAATATGTAACTCCACAATATTCACAAAAATTACTGCAATCATCACAAACTAATTTATTGCAACTTTTACAATGTGAGAAATCTTGACACATACATATTCTTTTACGTTCACAGAGCTCACATTTTATTTTACATTCATTGCAACAAACTGTATTACACATGTTACATCTATTCGAACCACATTTATTGCAACAAACTGTATTACACATGTCACATCTATTCCAACCACATTTATTGCAACACTGATTACAATTATTACACTTTGGACATTCATTGCGTTCACAATTTTTACATACCAAACAGCATTTAATACAATATTTTTTATTACATTCTGTACAATCAACATAATTTTGTTCACAATAATAGTTATAATTAATGCAATTTTCACATATACTATCATCACAATTATCACATTTTATTATTTCCATACAACCACAATTTTTTTTATTGCAATATCTACACATCATATTACATTCATTGCATATATTTTTTTTGCAATAATTATTGCCACATGTATTATCATAGATACATTCGTTACATATTTTTTTATCACATTTCACACAATTGTTCCAATTTTCTCTGTATGGTGCATATACTCTTTCATTACAATTTGGGCAATCTGTACAAATACATTTTTTCATTTTTATTTTGTATTTATTAATATCTTTCCAATATTTTTCAATAAAATCTATTTTATTAAAAATTATCCAATCATTAAATTTTTTGCACACTTGAGTCAATGCATTTTTATCTTGCAATTTTAAATACCTAGTCATATATAAAAAAACACATTTGGGCAATTTATTCATTTAATCATTATAAACAAATATATATCTTAATGTAATTTATATTCAATTTTTTGCATATAATTAAAAAAAGATGAAAAAACATATATAAATAATTAGATTGTATAATATATAATAACTCAATGATAACATTTGACCAATTATTAGATATTGATGATTATACACCACAAATACTAGAAAAATCCAATGTTATTGAAAAAAAACATACAACACCATGGATCGACAAATATAGACCATTCAAATTAAACCAAGTAATCTCCCAAAATGAAGTTCTAAAAATGCTTAATAATACTTTAAAAAGTGGAGTACTACCACATTTACTATTTTATGGACCACCTGGAACTGGTAAGACATCTGTGATATTGGCAATTGCGAGACAATTATTTGGACCTAAAAATTTTAAAGAAAGAGTGATGGAATTGAATGCATCTGATGAAAGAGGTATAAATGTAGTGAGAAATAAAATAATAACATTTGCAAAATCTTTGTTGAGTTCACCAGATCCAAATTATCCATCACCTCCTTATAAAATTATTATTCTTGATGAAGCAGATGCTATGACAACAGAAGCACAATCTGCCTTAAGAAAAGTACTTGAGGACACATCTTCTATAACAAGATTTTGTTTCATATGCAATTACATAAATCAAATTATTGAACCAATAAATTCAAGATGTATGAGATTCAGATTCAAACAAATTGATAATGCATCTATTATTAAAAAACTAAGATATATTTCCAGAAGAGAAAATCTCATAGTATCAGATGATGGATTGCTAAAAATTGCTGGAATATCAAATGGTGATATGAGACGTAGCATCATGTTGTTACAAAATTTAAAATACGTGAAACATGATATAACATTGCAAGACATTGATGATATTGGTGGTAGTATTCCATTAAATATTAAAAATAAAATAAAAAAAATATGTATCAATAAAAAAACAAATGTTGGTGATGTTGTACAATTAGCTCAACAAATAAGAGCAGATGCTTTTTCATTTGATAATTTAATAAAAGTAATAAATGATTTAATAGTGACTTGTGATATATCTGATGAAATAAAGGCACATATTTGTTTGCATATTGCAAAAGTTGAAAGGAGAGTAATTGAAGGCGGAGATGAATATATTGAATTATTGAGTATTTTGATGTTCATTAGAACTATTACCGAAACTAAAAAGAATTGCTTGATGTCTTATTGATTATTTGCAAAAAAATTGATAATTTTACTTTATGATTATCCATTATTTAATAATATATATATATATATTGAAATGCAATATGATGATATATTTAATTTTGCTTTAAAAAATAGTTATCCAGATGAATTGAAAGAAGTCATACTAGATAAACTACTTGTTGATCCTGAATATAGCATTAGTTATGTATTTAAACATCAATGTGGATATGTGGAAACACCAATTGAAAGTTTGGATTTTTTACTCAGAAAAGGAGCAGAAATAGATTATACTGGAAATGATTCATTAACTCCTCTTATGATTGTCATTAAAACCAATGATTTACGCAAAGCAAAATTTCTTGTTCAAAGTGGTGCAAATTTAGATTTGGTTGATAGTAATGGTAGAAATGCTTTTTATTATGCCAACAAAGCAAAAGATGATGTGAAAACATTCTTCAAATCATGCACTTATGATAATCTTGTTGTTGAGTGCGAAAAACTCAGAGAAATCAATAGTAAATTGACAAATGAATTAAGTGAAGTAAAAGCACAACTTAATGATCTGAATAATAAGATGAGTAATGGTAAAATTACATTTAATTTATAAAAAATTGACTTGTGTTATTTGCAAAGTATTTTTTATGAATAACTGATTTTTTGTAAAAAAATTGTCTTGGACTTTCCTGACTGATTTTTTTGTAAAAAAAATTGATTTGTTTATTATTTAAATACTAGACAATAATAATAAACAAATCAATAATAAACAAATGGACATACAATGCTTTAATGAGAATGATGAAATAATCAATATAAATATATATTTTGATAATTATGGTAATTTGTATTTGAATAATGGTATACAACATTACCAAATTAATGTAAACAACAAAAATCAAATTTATGCTGAACTATGGGATACAGAATTTGAAAATGACATCAATTATAATTATGAAGAATTAAATATTTCCGAATTAATGAAAAATGAAGAACCTGATGATTATTTATATGAAGACAAAGATTATTTTGAAGAAAAAATAGATTCTGATGAATATATTATTGATGAAGATAACATAAATCAATTTGGATCTGATAATTTAGAATTCAGATTCATGACCAATTCAGATTTACATTTAGTTAGACAAAAAGCTCAACCGGATGTATCTGCTTTATATGATACTTTTATTTACAATAATAGTAGTTTACTTTTTTGTAGTAAATCATCAAACGAACAATCAATCTTTAGAATAATAATTAGAGATGGTATAATATTTTTTAGGCCAATTGGTTATTCTGAAAAACAATATAAAATAATAAGAAAACAATCTGGTGAATTATTGCTCATTTGATTTCAAATTATTTTTGATGTTTATCATGTCTTCATCTATTTTATTTATTTTATCAATTTTATCAGTTAATTCATTTTGTTTTGCTTTTACTGGTTTTAATTTCACACTCAAAATATCTTGAACTGATAATGCAAACTTTTTTTTATCATCAATTATTTTTATTTGTTTATCTTTTTTATTACCTGAATCGAATGATGGCATTAACATGGGCATAAACATTGGAGGTGGTGGTGGAATTGGAATAGACATACCAATATCCATATTATTATTATTATTAGCACACAAATGTGTTCTTGCATTTGCCAATCTTGCATTTGGACAATACAAACAATGAAAACATTCTTGTTCTTTTTCATTTGGCGCATCATCGCAGTCATCAAATAAACATTTTGTAAAATCAAATTCTGGATATAATTTCATTTGTAATACACTCCAATTAAATCCAAATTCGGTATCACTTATCCATATCTCACTAAGTTCAATAAAAGATGTTGTATAAGTGCCTGGAGTGATAATATCAAGTGTTACTCTTTTATTATAATTATTATATATATTAAAAGCAAATTCATAACATGAATTTACTTTTTGACATGGCATTCTCAATGTCATAATTGGTGGAAATTTTTCTGCCGATTTAATGCTTGATTTCATTTTCATTTTTTTATCAAGTAATGATTTTACAATTGAATCAACTTTTCTCTCCAATTTTTTAATGAACATATAAAATTTTTTGATATCTCCTTTTGTTGGACCTAAAATTACACTCAATTGCACAGATAATTGATTTGCATTATTGAATGATGGCTTAAATACCTTTAATTGTGGAGTTTGTAACCATATTTTTTGCAAAGGTGTTTTTATATGTCTATTGTATATATGTAACTTTTTATATTTTTGACCAGACAATTGGATATCATCATGTATTACTTCATCTAAATTATCGGTTGTATAATCAGTCAATAATGTTGTAATTGGGACTATATCTGAAGATTTGCTCATATTTATTGTTATTAATTATGAATACTAAATAATATTTCTCATTTATTTTCAAATTTTTTTTAAAGTGAATTAAAATAAAGTAAATAGACTTAAATAATTATTATTATATTGTTATATAATGAATAATTTAGATAATGTTTATAATAAATTGGCTGCAAAAACACTTGACGAGGCAAAAAAGAAACCATTTAATTTTTGGAAAACACAACCAGTTACAAATATAAATGATGTGATTGGTAAAGCTGGGGAAATAAAAAAGATTGATGTTACACAAATATCCACAAATCCATTTATATTACCTGATAAATTTAAGTGGGGTATCATTGATCCAGAAAATGATTCTGATTTATCAACACTTGAAGTATTTTTAAATAAATATTATGTCAGTGATCTTGATGATGCATTTAGATTAAATTACACAAAAGATACACTTAAATTACTTATAATGAATCCTCGTGGAAAAAAAGATTATAATGTGTGTATGTGGGGAACCAATGATAATGGCGTTACTGTTCTTGTTGGATTCATAACAGGGTATCCAATGAAACATCAAGCATGCAGAGATGTTTTGGATATGTTAGAAGTAAATTTATTGTGTGTTACTCCAACATTGAGATTAAAAAATATGGCTTCATTGTTGATAAAAGAATTGACCAGAAAAGCTAATTTGGATGGATATACACAAGCATTTTTTTCTTCTTCAAGATATGTTCCAAAACCATTTTTCTCAGCAAAATATTTCCATAGAATTTTGAATGTTGATGTTGCATTGTCAACTAAATTTACTCAATTAGAACAAAAATCAACACAAGAAGATATGGAAAAATATTATCAATTGGATTCTGAATTAGATGATAATTTCAAAAAGATGGAAGAATCGCATTTACAACAAGCATGTGAAATATTAAATAAATATCTTGATGTATATCATTTTCATCCAATCTTTAATCAAGAACAATTCAATCACTATTTTTATAATAATAATGTTGTGACAAGTTATGTTTTATGTGATGATGATAACAATGTTTTAGATTTTATAAGTTATTACCAACTTGATTCAAATGTTTTGCAAAATAATAGTAAATATAATAAGATTAAAACATGTTATCTTTTTTATTACACATCAAATGAAAAAACTTCATACAGACTTATAAAAGATATGATGATCGTTGCACACAATAATGGATTTGATATGTTCAATACCATTGATATAATGGAACATAATATAATGTTACAAGAATTAGGTTTTTCTGTGGGAACTGGTGTCTCCAATTATTATCTATGGAATTGGCAATTGCCTGATATGAAAAATGCTCAGATTGGCAAAAATATAATTTAAAATATAAATAAAAAATTATTTTAAAACAACAATAGTATAATATAATTTACTTTTCTTTTCTTTTTTGGTTAATTTATAACCAAGAATCTTCATAATTTTTGTTAGTACATATACAATATAATTATCATCAAAATTATTATTGAAATCCATCTTAAATTCTTTATTGAAATATTTTATATTGTCTTCAAATATCTTTTTATTTTTTTGAATATTACCAACAAAATCAACATGTTCGATATCTTTGAAACCCAATAATGAATCTTTTTTGGTTTCTTTTTCAAATCCCAACAAACTATTCATTATATCTAATATTTTACCATATCTATCTTGTTTTAAATTTTTTGTATATTCTTCCATTCTTTTCATGTATTTAGTAACAGATTCTTTTTTATCATATACATCCAATTTTACTGTTTCCCTCGAAACATCATCTTCTTCACTTTCAACTTCTTTATTTTCTTTATTTTCTTTATTTTCTTTATTTGTCTTTGGATCCACTTTTTGATTAGTTTTTATTTTTTTAATATAATCATTCACTTTTTTTTGATATTGACTCAAAGACTCACCTTTGACATATGTTGGGGGTATTAAAGTAGGTTTTTTTATACGTGGTGGTTCATCTGACAGTGCATCTGAAGAGACATTGTCTGATAATGCATCATCATCAAATATACTTTTTGGATTATTATTGGAATTACTCATATATTTCACTTATATAACAGTATCCATAATATTATATAAAAATTTCAAATTTTTGCAAAATAATAGTGAATATAATATTTTGAAAATTTAATAACATATTATATAAATGAATAATAATATCATAAAATCTCAAAATGATACAAGAGAATATAAAAGATTATTACTCGATAATGAACTGGAGGTAATTTTAATAAGTGACCCTATAACACCAATTTGTGCTGCTGCACTTTCAGTAAATATTGGATATTATCATGATCCAGAAGATTATGATGGATTGGCACATTTTTTAGAACATATGTTATTTATGGGTACAACCAAATATCCAAATGAAAGTTATTTTATGAATTATTTGTCAACACATGGTGGATCAACAAATGCATATACTACTGAAGAAGTAACAAATTTTCATTTTTCCATATACAAAGATCATTTTAATAAATCTCTTGATATATTTTCCCAATTTTTTACTTCACCACTTTTTTCTGAAAGTTCTGTATTAAGAGAAATAAATGCTGTAAATTCAGAACATCTAAAAAATGTTAATAATGAACATTGGAGAATAAATAGAGTTATAAAAAATATATCTGACAATAAAGATCCTTATGATAAATTTGGCACTGGAAATTTTGAAACATTGCAAAAACCAAATGTTCGTGATGTATTAATCGAATTCTACAATAAATATTACTCATCAAACATCATGAAACTTGTCATATATGATAATAAATCAATCGAAGATTCAGAAAAGTACGTAACAGAATTATTCTCACTTGTTAAAAATAAAAATGTTGTTTTGAAAAATTTTGATTATCAATTTAATATCAATGATAATAAACATCAAGAATGCAATAAATTAATCAAAATAGTCCCATTATCAAATATAAATCAATTGTATATTTTTTGGCAACTTCCAAATCAAGATAAACATTTTATGTATAATCCATCTTCATATATAGCAAATTTAATTGGACATGAAGGAGATCATTCATTAAATGACATATTGATAAAATATAATTTTATAAACTATCTTCAGTCAGGAATTTATGATGGTAATAAATCAGGAGAATTGTTTATGATATCTATTGATTTGACACAAAATGGTTATGAAAATATTGATATCATTATTCATCTCATTTATAAATATATTGATCTTGTAAAAAACAAAGGTGTTGAATCTTGGATATATGATGAACAACGAAAAATAGGCAAAATGAATTTTAAATATGCTGAAAAAAGTGATGTTATGTCTTATGTAACAAATGTATGTTCATCATTATTTACAATTCCGTATCAATATATTCTCAGTAATAAGTGGTATGGTGATAAATATGATGATACTGCACAAACTACCATTAAAGATGTGTTTAATTATATTAAAAAAAGCAATTCAATAATTGTATCAGTGTCAAAATCATACGAAAATATTGCCGATATTACAGATAAATATTATGGAGTCAAATATTGTGTATCAGATAATTTAAATGAATTTAAATATGCTAAAAAAACAGGTATTGATAAAGAATTCAGATTACCAGTCAAAAATATTTTTATTCCTGACAAAATAGAAATATTAAAATCAACTATCCCAATCAATTCTATTGCAATTCCCAAAAGACTTGATAAAAAGGGAGACATTGAATTGTGGTATTGCAAAGATATTAACTTTAATACGCCTTATGTTATTGTACTTCTTTGTATAAATACACCATCAATATCATCAACCATAATTAATAATTTAAGCATGAATCTTTACATCAAATTATTCGATTTGCACATACAATCATACAAATATTACGCTGATCAAGCAAATTGTGATTTTGAAGTGTCTTATACAATGGAAAATCTTTATGTCGAAATAAAATGTTATCCAAATACAATATTTCAAATTTGTGAAAAAATTGTGAATACATTTTTTAATTTTGAAATATCTAATGATAAATTTATTATGTTCAAAAATGAAACAAAAAAAAATCTCATTAATTTTAAATTGGCAGAACCGTATGTAATTGCTGATAATTTATTCAAAGAAAAAAGTTATGTAAGATACTATTCGACAAACCAAAAAATAAATCACATTGATAAAATTACAATTGAAAATTTAATGGATCTTAAAAATTCTCTCAGAAAAGGATCAAATGTTAAAATACTCGTTGAAGGAAATATAACATCTGATAATGCTGTCAAAATTAAAAATACATTCAATGATTTTTCGGCAAATGAATCAACAAAAATAACTGAATGGGTATCAAATTCATTTATTCATGAACTTAAACATTCCGAAGAAGAAACTTATATGAGAAAGATTGAAGATGACACAAATCAAGTTATCCATATATTTTATGAAGTAGGCAATATCAAAAAAAATGTCACTTCTGATTGGGAAAATAAATTATTGTTTCTACATTGTTCCAATGTCTTTTTGGGTGAAAAATTCTTTGATGTTTTGAGAACAAAAGAACAATCTGGATATATTGTTAGATCATTCTTTGATACATTTGGTAGTATAGAAGAAAGTATGCATGGTTATTCTTTTATTATTCAATCTCCAAATAAATCACTTGATGTTCTTAAATCCAGAATCAAACAATTCATATTGCAATCATATGGAGAACTGAATGAAATGACTGCAAATGATTATAAAAAGATTATCACAAATATTCATAACACTTTTTTAATAAAATATAAAAATATTAATGAACAAGCATCTAATCATATGACTGAAATTACAAAAGGAGATTATATGTTTGATTATGATAAAATAATGATAAAAAATCTAAAAAAATATACTATTGAAAAATTCAAACAAATGTATTATGACTATTTTATCAATAAAGAAAAAAGAAAAATAAGAATTGTTAAATTGTTGAAAAAAATAACATAATATTGTTTTTTATAAAAAAATTGTCTGGTACTGACTGATTTTTTTATAAAAAAATTGTCTGGTATTTACTCACTGATTTTTTTATAAAAAAATTGTCTGGTATTTACTGACTGATTTTTTTATAAAAAAATTGTCTGGTATTTACTGACTGATTTTTTTATAAAAAAATTGATAATTAAAATACATGAGATATACATTAATATATTATTTATCATATTATCAAATGAACACTGAAATTAATACACATCTCACATATAATAATGAATTAATTGATGATATGCCATTATTATATCTTAATGAGCAAAAAATGCAATCATTTAGACAAAAAATCATTGATTGTGATTCGCATATAATGATTGATTTTCTCAATAAAGTCAAAAATACAATTAATAAAAATGAAAATACATTTCAAGAATTAAATGGTAAGGAATTATTAATGTACATGGCTGCAAAAAATAAACATCAACATCCAGAACAAAATTCAGAAATACCTATAGAGCCAAATCAAGAACAAAATTCCGAAATGCCTATAGAACAAAATGCAAATTCTGAGCAAAATTTAAATAATATTGATGTGAATAAAAATTAGATTTAAAAAAACCTTAACATATGATTATATGAATACTGATTATAAACATCTTGTGGATTTTCAACAAAATATCACAGGATCAATTGATTTCTCCCATATACACGAACAATATGAAATATGCAAAAAAAATCTCAGATCCAAAATATCAATATACACATTAGATAAATTTATTGATAAATATCAATATGTGAAAAAAATAGAAACAAATTTATTTATGAAAGACATACAATATTTAATATCAATGACAGAAAAAAACGACTTTATTTATTTATACAATAAATTAATTGGAAATACAAATGATCCTGCACAACTAAATACATTAAATAGAATCAAAAAACATAAATTTTATTTTCTCACTGTCCCATTATTTGATAAAAATCAAGATACTTCAACACAATATTCTTCAAATGTTTCTCTCATCTCAAAAAATTGCCCACATTGTGAAAAAAAAATATATGATTATGACAATAAACATTATATAATATGTGGATACACCGAAAAAGGTTATGATTGGATTGGATGTGGTAAAGATTGGTGCTTCAAATGTGGCAAAAAATTGTGCAAATCATGGGATAAAAATAGTTTATTTGATACAATCAATCGATTTCATAATGGTAAATGTTGTAAAGTATATGCTCAGAGACATAATTCTAATTATTATAATGATTTTTGTCAATGTTTGAATAAATATGTGAATAGAATAGATAAATATACAATGTTTAATATTTAAAAATTTGATGTAATATATTTTTTATATATGAGTTTTAAGTGGAATTTCAATGATAACAAGTTAGTTAATGTAAATAATAAATATAAACAATTAGTTAAAGCATTTTGTCAAGAATATTACAAAATATATGATGATGATATTAAAAAATTAAATAAATTTTATAAAACAGAGTCAAAATTTACATATCTTGATGAAGAATTTATCGGTTTTGAAAATTTTTGTGATAAAATAAAATGTAATGATATTCGCAAAATAATACATCATGATATTCATGCTACTGGACAACCTGTAAATGAGTTTGCCATGCTATTAAATGTGACAGGAAATATGTCTTTTCATAACAAACAAAATGGAGAAAATAAATTCAAATTTTCTGAAACAATTTTATTGCAAAGAGACAATGAAAACAAATTTTCAATTTCAAATACAATATTCAAAATCATTGATTGATCAGTATACAAAAAATTGAAAAAATAATGATATGCTGATTATAAACTATAATAAAGATTACAATATAATGGACACTGAAGAATCTGTATTTTTAAATGAAACACAAGTTCCCAATCATAAACATGGAGAATCAATATTTACAATATGTATTATATCATTGTTTTCCATGATAATGTCAATTATTTGGTCAAATACATATTCATTTGTAAATCATCACAATTTTACCATAATAAAAATAATCAATCCAATACAAGTATTCATGATAATTTTTATTCTATTAATCATTGTTATAGTTTTTAAAAATTTTAAAAAACACACTGAACCACGAGTCACAATATTTAGTGACAATTCAAACTTGTTAATTGTTTTAAGTATCACCACAACATTACTTGCATCTTTATTTTCAGATAATTTAAAAGACATTGCATTAAATGTATCTTTAATATTTTCGGATGAATTCATAATCAAACAATTATTTGTTTCTGAATTAATTTTTCAATCATTATTGATTCTCATATTCATCCCAAAATACATTGAAAATAAAAAAAAATCTTATTTCATCCAAACATGTATTCTTGGTTGCTATTTCATAGTTATGACAGTTCTAATTTCATGGATAGAATATTCATATCAAACTGTTTATGTTACAGTACCTGCATTTGGAAAATGGACATATATATTGATATTAATAGAATGTATTTCTTCACTGATATTTTTGATAATTCAATGTCTATTTTTCACTAATTTAAACACAGTAACACTAAATTATATATCATTGTTTTGTCAACTCTTAACTTTTACAATAATAAGCATTTTACAATTATTACAGAGTTTGAGAGCAAATAATAACCTTGTTCCATATTCTCCACCTTCACAAAGTTTTAATATCACATAATTGAAGCAAATATCCATAAATTAATTTATTGATTTTTTTATATCCAAATATTTCTTTTTGTATTTAAAATATAGATCCATTGAATTCTCGATTTTATCCATTTTAATAAAATTTAAAGTCTCTTTGGGATTAAATATACAAATTTCAGATGATACACATGTTCCTCTTGGTGTATCTAATTTATATTTATATTTGTTCACTTTTGCACATAATAAATTATTAATATTTTTTTTGTCAAATTCTGGTTTTTTGTACCAAATACCACATATATCATGTTGTGAAAAGATACTTTGCAGCCTATTCATTAAAAATTTATCATATGGAGCTATTGAACATCTACTTGGAATAGTGGTTTCATCAGAAAAATACTGAATTGTATCCCATAACTTATTTGCTTCTATTTCTGTTGTTAATTCAGTATAACTTTTTTTTTCAAATTTATGAATCTCATTTAAAAAATTTTTGGCAAATTCATTTTTTGTTAAATCCAACAATTTTATATTTTTGAACTTTTCTTTTTCTATTATTCCATACAAAAATTGTAATAATATAAATGTTATCTTAATAACAATATTATTTGATTTCTTTATTTGATCCATAAAATAGTCTTGCAAGTATTTTATATTTTCATCTGAATTGACCAATGATAACAATTTTAAAGGTTTTTTTGTAGAATAATATTTAATGAAAGAATCATTTTTTAAATATTCTGTGGCTGAATTATAATCTCCAAAATATGTTGGAAATTTCCTTAACATTTGATTAGAATGAACATCACCCCTATATATTGTACCATCTATTTTTACTATCTCTAAATCACAATTATTAATTTTAAAAGATATAGGTTTGTTTATATAATTTGAATTTATATATTCCATTATATTTACACTTGTAAAAAAAATATATTTTATTATTATATAATGAGTCACAAAAAAGATCAATTTGCGCAAGATTGGGCAACAAGAATGGAAGAAGAAGAAAAAAATGGTCATAAAGCTGTAAGTAATCGTAATGATGATGATGATGATGATGATAATGATGACAATAATCACCAACATAAAAAACAAAAAAATGCAAATAAACAAAAAAAAAGTAAAAGTCATCATGATGATGATGATGATGATAATTATAAAACTCCAGAACAAGAATATCGTGAATATTTATTGGACACTGATGATAAATACGAATGGGATTACGATTTAAATTGGGATGAAAATTATGATGAAATGACAACAAGACAATTACAAAACTTTGTCAATGATCCAAAAAATGCAAACTCGTTGAAACGTAAATTGAATAGAACAGTTCGTGTTAAAAAAATAAAAAAATCAAAAAAATCTAAAAAATCAAGAAAATCTAAAAAATCATTAAGTAGACCAAAATCTAGAAAATCAAAACAAGTTAAAAAAGTAAAATCTAGAAAATCCAAAAAGTCTAGAAAATCAAAGAAATGAAAATTATTTTTTTGTTAAAAAGTTGAAATTAATTTGCATTACACAGTATATTGTTAATAAAAATAACAATATATGGATCAAAATTTAGATATTATTAATGAAAATGAAAAAAATGTATTAAAGTATCATAAAATCAACAATATTTATAAACAAATAAATGAATTAAGAAAAGATAATGAAAAATTTAATTTTATGGATGGACCACCATTTGTAAGTTCAGATAATCTTCATTATGGACATTTATTAGTTGCTTCAATTAAGAGTTCTATGCAAAATTATAAAAGAATGCAAGGATTTTCTGTTCAAAATAAAATTGGTTATGACTGTCATGGTTTACCAATTGAAATGGTAGTTAATAAAATTTTGGGTTTGGAATCAAAAGAAGATGTAGAAAAATATGGAATTGCTAATTATAATAAAAAATGTAAAGAAGTAATTAATCAATATTCAAACTCTTGGGAACCAATCTATGATAAACTTGGTAGATGGGTTGATTACTCAAATCAATATAAAACAATGGATACAAATTTCATGGAATCTGTTTGGAATGTCACAAAAAGATTATGGGATAAAAATTATATTACAAAAGGATACAAGGTTATGACAGTATCAACAAAATGTGGCACACCTTTGTCCAATTTCGAAGCATCATCTAATTATAAAGAAGTCATAGATCCAGCAGTATATGTTAAATTTAAAATTAAAGCAGAAGATAAATATCTACTAGTGTGGACAACAACCCCTTGGACATTACCAAGCAATTTATGTGTGTGTATTAATGCTGATTCATTGTATGTGGAAATTCAAGATAAAAATAATGAAATATACATATTGGCTAAAGATGGTTTGGATAATTTGTATGGTAAAAAAGATAAAACATATAAAATTATTAAAGAATTTTTGGGAAAAGAATTATTGGGAATTAAATATGTACCATTATTTTCTTATTTTGAAAATACAGATGCATTTCGTGTTTTGAGTGATAATTATGTTGAAGGAACTAAAAAGATAGATAGAGAGACTAATAAAGAAAAAAATATTGCTGGAACAGGTATTGTGCATTTGGCACCTGCTTTTGGTGAAGATGATATGAGGGTTTGCACAGAAAACAATATCGTAAACATAAACAATATTTCTGATTTTTGCCCAATCAATGATAACGGTATATTCACAAATAAAACAACAGATTTGGAAAATATATACTTTCTTGATGCAAATAATATTATAATTAAGAAACTAAAAGAACAACAAGTATTGATTAAAAGAGAAAATCATAAACATTCATATCCTTTTTGTTGGAGAACTGATACACCACTCATCTATAAACCAGTTTCAAGTTATTTTGTTAAAGTGTCACAAATGAAAGAAAAATTAATAGAAAATAATAATAAAATTAATTGGATACCTAAACATATCGGTGAAAATAGATTCCACAATTGGATCGCAAATGCGTCAGATTGGTCAATCTCTAGATCTAGATATTTTGGTACTCCTTTGCCAATTTGGAAATCAGATGATGGAGAAGAAAGTATTTGTATTGGATCAATCAAAGAACTTGAGGAATTGTCTGGAGTAAATAATATCACTGACATTCACAGAGAGTTCATTGATGATATTGAAATTCCATCCAAAATGGGCAAAGGTATGTTGAAAAGAGATAAAGATGTATTTGATTGTTGGTTTGAGTCTGGGTCGGTTCCTTATGCTCAAAATCATGATATATTTGATAATGAAAGCAAATTCAATGAAGAATATTTTTCTGATTTTATTTGTGAAGGTGTTGATCAAACTAGAGGGTGGTTTTATACATTGTTAGTTTTAAGTACAGCACTCTATGATAAACCTCCTTGTAAAAATATTATGTGTTCTGGATTAATTTTAACAAAAGAAGGAGAAAAAATGAGTAAAAGACTAAATAATTATGAACCTCCAATGAAAATATTGGAAAAATATGGTGCAGATACTTTGAGATTATATTTACTTGGATCACCTGCTGTAAAAGCCGATAGTTTCAAATTTAATGATGAAGATCTGGAAATCATCAAAAGAAAAATATTCCAACTTTATAATTGCTTCAAATTCTTTGATGAACAATGCACTCATTTTGAAAAGAACATTGGAAAACTAAATGAAAATGATCATAAAATGTCCAATAATATATTGGATAAATGGATTTTTGCTGGATTACATACTTTAACAACAAATATTATAAAATATATGGATATCTATGACGCATCCAAAATTCCGGCATTATTATTTGATTTTATTGAAAATATTATGACATACATCAAATATAATAAATCAAGATTCAAAAATCATGAAAATAATATTGCACTAAGTACATTATATAAAGTATTATTGGAATTTTGTAAATTAACTGCGCCTTTTATACCTTTTATTAGTGAAGGTATTTATCTTGGATTGAAAATGTATATTGATAACAAATTATCTGTGCACTTGATGGATTATCCAAAACCAGAAGATTTTATCAATGATAAAACAATTGAAAGATCAATGATGAGATTACAAAAAGTTATTAGAATGGCAAATACTTTGAGATTAAAAACTGAACATGCCAAATCAATAAGATATCCAATGAAAAAATTATCTATTTTGGTTAAAAAAAATAAACAATATGAGTGGGCGCAAGATATGCATATTTTAATGAATTATTTGAAACCAGAAATCAACTTCTTTGACATTGAAATTGGAAATTATGATAATATGATAAAACACATAATAAAACCAAATAATAAAAAATTGGGAATGAAATATAAAGATAAGGCATCCAAAATTAAGGAAGTTTTGGTGAATTGCAACGTTACTGATTTGGAAATAAATAATAAGATTATTGTTGATGGATGTGAATATGAAATAGATAAAAATGATTATGATGTTTCTGTTGAAATTTTCATGGAATCGACTAATACTAATAATATATATAATTCATTTCAAGATAATGTAATGATTATTGTAGACATTGAAGAGTGTGAATTGGCAAAAGAAATTTACCTTAAAAATCTATTTGTCAGAAAAGTACAAAATATGAGAAAAGCAACTATTTTGAAACCATGGAATCCAATTAAAGTGTTTTATGATACATTGGGTGATTCAAATCTAGAATTAATGTTAATCAAATATAAAGATGAGCTCGAAAAACACATTGGATATCCTATTCACACTATAGATAAATTCAATGATGAAAAGATTATTATTAAAAGACAAGTAATGATGACTGATAAAAATGAAGATAATATCAAAAAAATGAAAAGTGATGATATTAAAGAAATAATTATTGTAATCACGGAGTAATAACACACTTTGTGTGTTGGTCTTTATAAAAAGTTGAAAATTAAATTTTATGATTGTGTTATCATGTTACTTTATGTTATTATATGAAATTTATCATAAACAATAATAATTATAAACAAACCATTATATTTATTCATGGGTTTTTAAAGAATTATAATGATTTCAACGTGACAGATCATGATAAAAAGATTTTGATTGAAGAACATTTCAGAAAAAAATGTAATACTATTATGGTACACATTGAAAAAGATGATTACATTCAGGATATTTCTATTACAGAACAAATTTATCAAACCATATGTAATATGGATCTTAAATTTAAAAATATAACTTTAGTGACACACTCGTTAGGTTCTTTTAATGCAATATATTTGGCAGAAAAATATCCAAAATTATTCAAAAAATTATTGCTAATTGATCCAACCATAAAATCCAATGCTTATCATGACTATTTGGTGGATCAATCAAAAAATCAAGATATTATTGTTTGTATAAAATTAAAAAATTATGATTTGTTGTCTAATGGTAAAAATTTAAAAAGTAATATAGTAATTTATATTAATGTTAATTATGATACAAAAATAAATAAATCAAATGATGATATGATATTGTTGCATAAATTTGTCTCTAAAAATGTAAAATCAAGATTCATTTTGCATGTGAATAAAAGTCATATGCTTCATTATACTATTCCAAATGTGATCATTGATTCTATTGATAATTTAAATAAGCTGTGAAAGAATGATATAATTTATTTTATTTGTATAACATATATTTTTATGAACATCTTGATTATTAGTCTTTGTGTTGTAATTACAATATTAGCATTGTTATTTTATTTTGGCATTTTTAGAAAAGTCACTGATAATGTTGTTGGTGAAGTAGTTAATAAATTCGATATCATTAAAAAAGTAAATGATGATCCAATACTTGTCATCAATAAATCAGGTGGATTTGTGGGATTTTCTCATAAATTAGAAATATATAAAAATGGTGAATATATTCTTTATCATTACAATGAAATTCAAAAACAAGGTATAATAAATGATTTACAAAATGCAAGTGTTCAATATTTAATCGCAAAAGTACCTCAATTTGATTTGAAAAAAATACATGAAGAAGATCATAGTACAACATTTGATTGGCTCACTAATATATTGACTATCGGAAATATTTCATTTGATCCCACTGCAAATGGTGTTCCAGATGATATTAGAGATAGTTTTCATAATATTGATCTACTTATTGAACATAGATCAGTTTAATACATTTATTTTGAACAAAATGCAACATAACACATATAATACATTGCAGGTATAATCATTAACATAAAACCACACAGTACCAAACTAAATCCAATCTTTTCTGTTTCTTTATTATCACAACTTATAAATAGACTACATGAAAATATTAATAACAAACTTGTTGACAACCATACTAAAAATAATAAAAATATAAGACATTTTTTATATTTTTTTATCTTTTTATTTGTATTCAATAATTGTTGTTCTTCAGAAAATTCATGCATTTACTTGCAATCACTATCATATGACATTTCAAATCTTCATAATTTCAACTTTTATTTGCAAAAAAATTGAACTCTAATCATAATATAACAATATGGTCATATATAGAAATATTAACATATGTCTAAAACAAGTATATCAAATGGTGTCTTAATAGATGAATATTGTGAACATAAAAACAGTGAATTGGTAAAATTCAATAATGTAATATATTCATGTACTTTGAATCAAACTGATCTTAAAACAAATAAAAATAAATTTTATATTATGCAACTGTTAAAGAATGCCACAAAATATATTCATTATGTGAGATATGGAAGAATTGGTGAAATTGGTAAAATCACTTATAATAATTGTGATAGTGAATCATCCGCAATAAGTTCATTTGAAAAATTATTCAGAACAAAAACGGGAAATAAATGGTCTGACAAAGATAAATTTGTTGCAAAAACTGGTAAATATTTTTTGTCAGAAATTACATATGATGATATTTCTGATAAAATAAAAGATGATAAGCCAATTAATATTCCTGATTCAAAATTACATCCAAAAGTACAAGAATTATTAAAAACGATTGGTGATGTTGACATGATGAAAAGAACGTTAATAACTTTGGATATAGATCCTAAAAAAATGCCTTTAGGTAAATTATCTAAAACACAACTCGATAAAGCAAATGAAATCTTAGATAGCATAAATGATCTTATTAACAAAGGCCAAACAAAAACTGATGATATAATTGATTTGTCATCTAAATATTACACTTATATTCCTTATTGTTGTGGTAGAAATGTACCTCCAAGTATTGATGATTTAAAAATATTGGGAAAATATAGAAATGTCATTGATGAATTAAGAAATATTGTTGTCAGTGCTCAAATCATTAATGTCAAACATGATGATGATGTTAATCCATTGGATGCAATTTATTCTGATATTAATACTACTATTAAGCATATTGGCAATAAAAGCAAAATCTACAAAGAAATAGAAAAATGGATTAAAAATACTCATGGACCTACACATGGATGCAAATTAGAATTAGTTGATGTTTTTGAATTAGGACAAGATCATGTTAAGAAAGTATATGATGAAGCTACTAAAGATATAGACAATAGAACTCTATTATTTCATGGTACTCATCAGAGTTGTGTTTTGAGTATATTTAAGAACAATTTCTATTTAGATCCAACAAAACTTAAAAATGGAGCAAATATTCAAATTGCTGGTAAAATGTTTGGTTACGGTGTTTATTTTGCAGATGTTGCCACTAAATCATTTAATTACACTAGAGCACAATCTACAAATGATATTGGATGTTTGTTAGTTGGTGAAATTGCTCTTGGTAATGTGTCAGAGAGAACTGACTCGGATTATAATATCAATAAAAATAATTTGGCAAATATTAATTGTCATTCTGCGAAGGGATTAGGACAATGGGCGCCAAGTACAAGTACAACAATTAAAGGTGTAAAATTACCAAATGGTCCATTGGGTGATACTAAAGTTAAGAATGGTTTAAGATACAATGAATATATGGTGTACGATGTCAATCAAATTTTGATGAAATATTTAGTTTTGGTAAAAAATACTGGAAATTATAATGGATATTGAGATAAAGATATGTTTGTTTATTATAAAATATAAATACTATGTTAAAATTAAATGATATATATGATCAAGTCTATGAAAATTATGATAAATTACATAATAATAAATACTTTGAAATAGTTAAAACATTCAATTACACCAAAAAATTACTCAAAACAATGACAGAAAAACATGCAATCTCTTTATCTTTCTCAATTATGTTATTTATTTATTTTATGAATTAGTTTGTATACTTACTTTTTATATCAGAATTTGAAAAAAAGTCACTTAAAGAAATGTCATGTATTTAAATATATATGACAGAAAGTTATCAACCAAATGAAGAATATATTAATATGAGTAATTGTAATTTTGTAAACTATAGAACTAATATGATTTCACCTGAAACAGATAGTGATAATACCATATTTAAAGATGATAATAATAGTGCGTTATATGTACCAATGTTCAATCCAATTCAAGAAATCAATGAAAGTACATTATTTGTATATGATGAATTACATATGAATAGACAAAATAAAAAATTGAAAAAATAATACTTAAGAAAATAAGAATTATATATTAACTATTATAAAATGATAGCTAATATTGAATCTCTTTCCCAATTTGAAGATATAATGTCCAATAAAGAAAAACATGATAAAGAACATATATTTGTCGACTTTTATGCTGAATGGTGTGGTCCGTGCAAAATTGTTATGCCTGAAATTATTAAAATGAGTGAAAAATATACAAATGTAAAATTTGTTAAAATCTGTATTGATGGTAATGAAGAATTAGAACAACTAGCAGATATATATAATATCTCTAAAGTCCCAACTTTTATGGTATTCAAAACAGAACAAGAAGATAATGAACCAGTATATCAACAAATTGGACCAGATGTAAATAAATTAACATTTTGTCTTGATTCTTTGGACACAAAAAAAACAGAAGATTTCTAAATTTATTATTTATGTATAACACTTAAAGAAAAATTTATATTATCACACCAATATTTTGTAAAAAAGTATATAAAAGATTATATGATGATTTTTGGCATAAAGGTATTAGTACTTGTGCAGTTTGTGATATTCAAGATCCATATTATAGATAAGCCATTACTGCCTCTGGATGTGTTGCAGCTTTAGAAGTTGAAAGATGGTTATACTAAAAAATTTTATTATTTTATTGCAAATATTTTTTTATTGATAAAATGCTTGTATACCTGTTATTGCTTTTCCCAATATCAATGCATGTATAGATTTGGTGCCTTCATATGTCACAACAGATTCCAAATTTGTCATATGTCTCATAACATGAAATTCATCAACAATACCATTACCACCTAACATATCTCTACATTCTCTGGCAATATTTAATGCTTTAACACATGAATTTCTTTTTATTAAAGATATCATTTCATGTGTTGCTTTACCTTGATCTTTTAATCTTCCAACAGTATAACATGCCTCTAATCCTAAAGCTATTTCTGTTTGCATGTCAGCAAATTCTTTTTGTATAATTTGATTAGATGCAAGTAGATTTTTAAACTGAATTCTATTAAGTGTATATTGTCTTGCAATATGAAAACAATTTTCAGCTGCACCAAGTGCTCCCCATGCAATACCATATCTAGCACTATTTAAACAACCAAGAGGACCTTTTATTCCAGTAATGTTTAATATATTCTCTTTTGGTACTATTACATCTTCCATTATTATTTGACCAGTGGATGAAGCTCTCAATGATAATTTTCCTTCAATTTTTGGCGTTGATATTCCCTTCATACTTCTTTCCAAAATAAAACCTTTTATTTCATTATTTGCATCTATATTAGGAAGTTTAGCACTACTCATATCTATATTAGGAAGTTTAGCACTACTCATATCTATATTAGGAAGTTTAGCACTACTCATATCTATATTAGGAAGTTTAGCACTACTCATATCTATATTAGGAAGTTTAGCCCAAACAACAAACACATCAGCAATTGGTGCATTACTTATCCATGTTTTTGTACCATTTAACACATAATGATCACCTTCAAGTCTAGCAACGGATTCCATGGATGATGGATCACTTCCATGATTTGGTTCTGTCAATCCAAAACATCCAATTAATTCACCAGTTGCTAATTTTGGTAAGTATTTATTCTTTTGTTCTTCTGTTCCATAAGTATATATTGGATGCATTACCAAAGAAGACTGAACACTCATAGCAGATCTATATCCACTATCAACTCTTTCAATTTCTCTTGTTATTAATCCATATGATACAGAACTAACTCCAGAACAACCATATCCATTGATAGTTGGACCCAACATTCCCATACTTCCCATTTCTTTCATTATATCTTTATCAAAATGTTCATTTCTTGTGGCTTTTATTACTCTTGGCAATAATTTTTCTTGGCAAAATTTATGAACTTCTTCTTTTATCATTATTTCATCATTTGTTAACCTTGATTCCAGTGATAATGGATCATTCCATTTGAAAGAAGAATATGGTCTAAAATATTTATTTGATTTTTTGAAAGATTTATTTAAAAACGTACTAAAGAGTTTTTTGTGCATTTTATATTGATTATTATGTGAATATTAATATACCATTCATTTGATTTTTCATCTTTTTCAAAAAGTTGATTTTTAAATATATTGCATTGACTATTAATTAATCATTATATCAAAAAATGCTCAAAATCATAATATTCTGTTTGGCACTAAATTATTATTTAGTAAATGCGTCAAATCATAAATCAATTTTTATCAATGAATATATTGGTAATAATTCGAATTGGTATGATAACAATAATTGGTCTTTAAAATATTTACCAAATGCCAACAATATAGCACTCATAATAAATAAAACAGTAATATTGGAATTCAAAAATAATACTTTGTATACAATTTTTGATTTAATAGTTATCAATTCAAAATTTATAATAAATAATAATATGAATATTACAAATTTTTACACTAATAATAATGGCAATGTAATAATAAATAATTGTGTTGTAAATGTTTGGACAAATGATAATGTCAATACAATAACTAATTCTGGGAATATGACTTTAAATAACTCTGCATTTGTACCAAATGGTGATTTAATTATTGATGGACATATGATAATATTTGGAAAAAGTGCTATTGCTACAAATTTACAAAATAATGGTATATTGGAATTAAAATTGAGATCAAATTTGGATATGGCATATTTTAATTTTGTTCAGACAAGCAATGCAACTTTGATATTGTATGGTGTTTCAAATGAACATTTGAATGAACAATCATATATATTTATTTGTTCGAATGTTAGTATGTTTGGTACATTGCAAGTTAATTATGGGTATGATATAAAATCACAAGTTGAGCTATATATTGTTATTCCAACTTTTAATAATATTGCCAATAGTGTTGTTAATTATGATATAAAGGAAATTAAAAGTGAAAGATACAATGTAAAAATTAATTCATCAAAATTTATGTTAATAATTGATTTGATGAATAAAAAAAATTGAAATTTTATTATTTTGTTGCATTGTTAATCATTATAATAATATAACAAAAATGAATGGTGGAAATTTATTGGCACTCACAGCAATATTATTAGAAGAAGAAAAAAAAAGAAAAATACAAAAAGAAATTGAAATTATCAATGAAAAAGAATTACAACTTATGAATAATGATGAGTATTTTCATAATAAGAGTTATTATGGATTAATCAATTATACTATTGATAAATATGGAAGAGAAAATAGTAAAATATTATTTATTGATGAAAATAAAAATGTAATGATGTCACATGTTGCAGATTTTTATAACAATAAATTAAAATGTGATTATGGTAATATGATTTTATATAAAGTTAAAAATGTAAATCCACATTTAATATCAGTGAATCTATTGAAGAGATTATCAAATGAAATTTCCCAATACATATTATTGGAATCTCATCATAATAAACAATATTATTTTTGGGAACTTGGAAAAATAAAAATGCAAAATTTGAATGATATCATTAATATGAAAAATAAATATAGCAATAAAAAATTTGGTGATGATAAATTGGAATCAATAATGTATGATACATTTGCATCTATTAGACGTACAACCATACTGCGAAACATTAAATATAATTTGGAACAAATGAACAATAATACCATTAAAATAATATTTGAAGATATTGGTCACAAATATAGATGGTGTTATTTCAAATCATGTATGATTGAAAAAATCATGGATTATGTCAAAAATATACAATAAAATTTGTCTAACACTTGTTGACTGATTTTTTGTAAAAAATTGTCTAACACTTGTTGACTGATTTTTTGTAAAAAATTGTCTAACACTTGTTGACTGATTTTTTGTAAAAAATTGAAGTTTCTTTATATTGCCATCATTATTAATTATAATTTATCAAATATAATAATACTATAATGATATTGTTAGGTGATGATATTAAAAGAAAAATAGTTAGACAATATAATGTAAATGTTTGCAATGAAGAATTAAAAATAATGAACTCAAATGATAATATTACCAAAGATAAAGTATATTATGGAGCAATAAATTATACTTTTGATGAATATGGAAGAGAATATAGTAAAATATTATTTGTTGTTGAAGATAAAGATATAATGTTATCAAAAGTTGATGACTTTTATAATGATAAATTAAAAGGTAGTTATTATGCAACAGTTTTATATAAAGTAAGAAATATCAATCCACACATGGTAACAATAAATATTTTGAGAAGATTATCAATTGATGTTTGTCAATATATATTACTAGGGACAAATGTAAAAAAGAATTATGTGTTTCACAAATTTGATGATATAAAAATAAATAGTTTAGGTGATATTATTCGCACAAAAGATGCATATAATAGTAAAAAATGTGAAGATGATAATTTGAGATCAATATTGTTTGATAATTTGGATTTTATCAAACATAAAACTATCATACATAATATTCAATCTAAATTGAAGGTAAAAAAAAGACCGACAATAAGAGCCATATTCATGGATTCTGGTTATAAACATAAATGGTATCACACTAAAAAGTACATGATCAAAAAAATAATAAATTCTATTGACAATGCAGAATTTTGATTTATAAAAATATTATTTTATCTTTTAATGGTATAAAATAATGCCAATTGGAGAATGGTTCTTTAAATTTTTTGATAATTTCACTAAACAAACACAAGTTATAGATGATATAATGCCTATTTCAGAAAATGATACACAACATGTCGTTGAAAAGTTAGTAAACATGGTTATGTCCAATACTGACAAATTTACTCTTCGAAAAATATACACTAATAATATTAAAAATTCCGAAATCACAGAAGAACAAGCAGTAAATGTGCTGAGACCATTGAATGATTTGATGACACAATTTATAGTCAGCGAATTTTTTCCGACAAATTCAGAAACGGAAAAATTCATTAGAATAGTATATGACACATTTGATAGTGCTTTGAAATTGTATAAATCAAAAAAAGGTTTAGGCAACCAAGATATATTTTTTGTTTACAAAGGAGGTAATATATTGAGATATGTTGCATATGAAGTAATGCATGAAATTGGTGGAGAAGTAGCTAATAGTATAAATGAACATTATAAAGATAGTTTCAAGAAATCTGATGCTGATTTTTCAATATACATATCGCCCAATTTAGAAGATTATGACATAATATATAATGATATGAATATTTTGGCATATCTTTTACAAACATATTTGCGTGATCACTTTATCAAACATCAAACAACATATTTTAATTTTTATAAACTTAGTAATCAAGAAAAAGGACATACATTGAGAAAATATTTAGATAAATTAAATGAAATCAAACCGATTGAACTTCCAGGTTCATTCAATGCATTAGTAATAAATAAAGATGGTGTTGATATAAATAATAATATTGTTAATTTGCCATTTGTGCCAAGTCCAGATTTCAGTATTGATTACCAAATGTATAATCCACAAGTTATGGAAAAAGTGGAATTAAAATCAGAAGATTCAATGTACAGAATATCTTCAAATAGAACATTAAGATTCAAAAGTGGTGAATATCTTATTAGATTTAGTTTAGTGAGAACAAAAGTAATATTCAATGCTCATTTTAGCAATAATTCTTCCAATGAAATATTTAAATTGGGAGGTGAACTAATCGATGTAAGTATCCCACATAGAGAAGACACTAAATTGGCTCATTACTTTGAACACTTGAATCAAAATATCAATAATTATGATATCAAGTCAGAATCAGGTAATTTTGTATTCAAAGCACCATCATTACAATACTTAATTGAAGATATTGAATATATATTATTTGATCAACCAGAATTTCCATGGACAGATAATAAATATGAAAAGAGAATCAGAAGATTATTATTCATGTATTTTATTAATTTATTGACGAATATCAGAATGGGTTATCCACAAAAAATAAATTACTTAACTAATGTACAAAAAATATTTTCAAAATTAACACAAAATTCAAATGATAATACAATAATTAATGATATAGATGTTTTTATATCACAACATCAGAATGAAGAGAAATTTCCTTTTAAAGTTTTATTGTTGAAATTAAAAGGTATATTGCAAAATGCAAATTATGATAACACAAAATTAAATGAATTTGCAAAATTAGTTTATGGTAATATTGGGATTTTAATTGGTTTTTTTCAAATGATAATAAATAAATGCAGTGTATCTGGATTAGCTACAAGAGATATTTTGAAAAGTGATACTTTGTGGGGAGGACAAAATAAATATAAAAAATATAAAATAAAATATCTA
>Ga0302280_1000647_pt1 | contig 30851 bp, 35 predicted proteins | sample III_Fen_E1_1_FD_198771 | JGI IMG/M metagenome (GOLD analysis project Ga0302280, IMG submission 198771) | Peat permafrost microbial communities from Stordalen Mire near Abisko, Sweden - III_Fen_E1_1 | ecosystem: Environmental > Terrestrial > Soil > Wetlands > Permafrost | place: Sweden: Abisko... | reverse complement strand
TTAAATGATATTTACATTATTTTTTATTAATTACAGCTTACGCTAAGCTATCTTCTTATTTACACCAAATTATTTAAAAATGAGTCTAGACGACGATATTCTAAGAATGTACATTGATGAGATTTACCAAGTTTACGACTACGATAGAAATGGTACTCTCGATATTCGTTAAATGCATACTTTCTTTAATCAGCTGTATGCGCAACTCAATTAACCAAGAAGATTTACAGAGGCAGAATTTAAGTTATTCTTTGCCAATGTGGACCTCCAACATAATGGAAGAATCACCAAACCAGAGTTGTTTATGCTCTTTAAAAATATTTGGGATAACCCAAACACTGCTCAATTACCAGGTTCTGGAAATCAATATGGGCAAAACCAATACGGTCAAAATAATTCATATCAGTACGGACAAAATCAGTATGGACAAAATCCAAATCAAAATGGTCAGTATAACCCCAATCAATATGGTCAGTACAACCCAAATTCAAACGGCCAACCGAATCAGTACAACCCAAATCAAGGAGGGTATCAATACGGTCAAAATCCAGGAAATCAAAAAAACAATTACAATCCGTACCAAAAATGATAAAAAATATAAAGTCAAATATTTTAATCAAAGGAGTAATTAACATCTTAATCTTATTCTTTAATTTATTCAAATTATCGACCAAATGATATGGTTTGATTCCTTTTTTATTGCCTGCCATCTATTTGCTCTATTCTAGTTGCCATATGATATTCATTATATGCCTAAAATTATTTAGGGTCTTCATCAGGATCCGTCTTTTTGCTTAATTGAAGCAAATTTTTAAATTATTCTGTGATTGAACTGAGAGTCTCACCTATCTTCTCAGAGGCTGGCTGCATCATGGGTTCTTCAGTAAACTCATAACTAATTCTCCTAGATGAATCTTTTTGTGAATGATTACTGGAAGAATATTCATTTGATCCATGAGAAATGGCATAATCAAGAAACGTTCTAATGGGAGATTAATTTTTATTGGCTTATTTATTGCTATTACTTGAAGAATTACTATATATTTTTTCCTACTATTAAGATTTTATATTTTAGAATGGCTTTTTGTCCATACGTTTCAGAGGATTTAAATAGTTTAGAGCAGTCTATTCAGAAGGGATCTTTGCTTGATTACTCACAGTGAAATTTATATGAGAATTCACTATATTTGAATGTTTGTTGCAAGGATTACGGAATGAAATTGAATTTTCACTAGTCAGTGGGCAGCTTTGCTTACTTGATACAGAAAATTTAGATAAGGTTTTCAAAGATGGTTCATGGGGTTGATACATGAACTTAATATTTTTCTTTGGAGACTAGCTGACAGCAGAAGATTTTGGAGTTTAAATGGGTTTGCGGCATGAATAGGAAGGCGGAAGTAAGATATGATTGCTGCTATTGCTATTTTTGATGCACTATTGACTAAAATGTCTTTTTTCTATTTATTTCTCGTCTTCAAATTCCACCTTTCTTTGTTTTTCTGAATTTCCATGAAAATTATCTCTTTATAGCTTTCCTTTGGCAGTTATCTACAACTGATCTTAAAAATTTCTTGGATATCCTTCTTCTGTATTACTTTTGGCATGAATCTTTTCTTAAAGTGTTTGCTTCCCCTTATGAAAATTGATGGTATAAGTCGACAGGATATCTTGAATGAAATCAAAATTGAAGTTCATATAATTATACTTATAGTTCAATATTTTTGAGAAAGTTCCATCCATTCGTTCCTCAATAAGATTTATAATCTCTTCTATAATTAGATTCTGGGTTATTTTACGATTGTTTGGGGTATTGAGGGCCCAGTTCTCATTGATCCATACCTTCACTTTTGCTCTCCATGTAATGCCAATAGTAAAAGGAGTGGGATAATTAACCCAATACTGTTCGCATAAAAGTTGATAAGCATGAAGCGTATTAATCAATACATATATACCCTAATCCAGGGTAAAGCTATCATACTGTTACGCTTCCTTGTATTAATTTCTCTTGCCGCTTTTTGTAAGTTTAAAATTTGCTAAACGAGTTTCAACATATTATGTAAATACTGCTAATTTGTATCCATGAGTGATGCATTCACACTATTGTTTTTATAATTCAAAATGTATCACCTGCACCAGACATGGATAATTTGTTTTTCGATACTCGTATATATTCTTTTAATTTCTCCAATTCTACTCATTTAGCTTTAAAGTCAATGAATAGCGATCAATTTTAGGATACTTTTTTGATAATTGGGTCATAGGGGAAACTATTGATGGCTCAGATATAATCTTGAGATGAGTTGGCTCGCCAGGAATTTGCTTACTCTGAGACTAGGGTTCATATCTTAACTGAAGTTGTGTTAGCAGTTCATCCTGAACGGGTTTGGCGTATATTTCGCCCATTCTTTGAACAATCAAATTATCGATAAAAATTAATAAAATGCTATATCCCATTGAACTTGATAATGCTTTCATCTCAAATCCAACATTTTGGTCGAAAAGATAGAATCAAGATCACTCAGTCGCCATTTTAAAAGTATAGTTTAACAAATGAATCATGGAATATATGATCATAATTTATCTCCAACAATACTCTTAGCTTCATCATTTACTCCATCGTAGAGAGGCTTTATTTATGGATTGCGTAAAACTTGTTAGTGCATGACTTTATGCATTTTTTATATTAGATAGCGCTCTGAATCACGATATTTGCCTAAACAGTCAATGATACATTTCTTTTAAGTTTGAATGAGAGTATTTGTCTCGAAGGCGCGAAGGCATAATTTGAAACATCTAGATATATAAAAGCTGATTATACTTTTTATGGTCAGCATAGCCTCTCTAGAGAGGTTCTATCTTTAAGCGAGGAACGTCAACGTGCTATTAATTTAACATAATTAATTATCAACCCAATTAATTTCTTATTTATTGAAGATATTGCACTTAGTAAAATTACAAATAAAAAGCTCTTTCCATATGGAAAATACATATTTTTTCCTCAATTAGCTTTATGATACTTCCGAATTTAAATAAGTTTCAAGATAAAATATTTTATCATTTAATGCGAAAACAAACTCTAGGTTTATTTAATTTAAATAAACTACATTAATAGGAAATCACTCATTCCACTTTTAATGACCTCCCTTCTATCGAAGAAAATCAATAGCTGCTTGCTTTTTGTGTTTAATCGCAACTCCAAGGGGGGTTTAACGTTCATCATTCACTGCGTTAATATCTGCTCCATAATCAAGTAATAGCTTTAAAAAGGGTTTGTTGCCGTGTTAGGCAGCTAGGTGGAGAGAAGTGTTGGATTCTCGGTCACCGGCTAATCTAGCATTGCCTCCATAGGCTAATCTATTTTAGTTTAAAAATACACTAATTACAGCAACTCCAAAGGTGCATCCTTTTATTTGAGATATTCCAATGAATAACAGACAGTCAATGGTGCATCTTCTGCCACGGTTGCAATCTTAAATCCATTATGTAGGAAGTATCTTATTGTTTCGTAATTCCTGAGATTTAGAGCAGTCACAAAGGCATCCTCGATTTATAATTTAAGAAAGGGCAGCAGAGTGCTCTCATTGTTTGTCAGTTTTTCTAATTATTCCTAATTCAGATGAGATATACCCATTAATTTTCCTTCGCCAAAGCTAGAATTTCAATCCCAATATGATTGCTTTTGCGAAATCGTTGGTAGTCAACCATTTTAAGGTGGTCTATGTTATTCAATGTTTCCTCGCTGGTGAGGTTAAAACTAAATTTTGATGAAATAACTTCACCTTTCATTATTAACTTAATTATATGGATTGTTTAATGGATGATGTGATCAAAAGGGTCTAACGTTTGATCCGTAGGGGCTAGTTGGGCCAAAGCCTCCCATCATGCCCATTGGTGGCATTGATCCAGGAGACATTCCAACTGGAGGCATACCGACTGGTGGCATTCCCATTCCTCCCATAGGTGGCATTCCTCCTTGACCGAAATTGCTACCTCCTCCAGTGATCATGAGGTTAGATCCGGGCATCATGAGTTCGAGGTCGTGACTAACGAAGTCAAGGGTAGTAGTGGTTACTTTATCTTTTTCCTTGGTTTGCTCCTTCTTAATCTCAATGTCTCTTGTCTGCTGTTCAGATACCAATTGGATAATAAATGGCATGACGTAATCGTACATATTAAAACGCCAAGCATATTCGAGAGCAAGGTCAGGCTTAACATAGTCATAGCATGTATAGAGGGTTGCTGCAAAGAATTATTTCTCTTTTCGCTCCACGAAGAATTTTAACAACTCTTAAACTATTTTGGTGTTATCAGCCTATTGGGCAGTTTCAATAGCATCTCTGTAGATCTCATCCTTCTTTGAGAGGTTGATACTTTGCTCAAATTTACCATTTTTACGATAAAGATAAGCAGCAATTCGTCTAAACTCCAAGAGGTGATGATTTTCAGTAGCCTTAGCCATGTTGTATGAATCGATATTAGGGTATTTTTCGATTGATTATCTTAATGATTCATAGTCCTCAGTATCTAAATAGAGTTCATTAAGAGCTTAGTTAATTTCTTTAGTGTTAGTTTGCTGAACAATCTTGAGGAAGGGTTCTGCGAGTTGTACTATTCCTAATTTACGAATCAAAGAAGTGCATTTCACAAGATCAATCTTGTTTGCAAGATTTTTCAAAAGTTCATTGATTTGAAGTGGTTGCTCCTCAAGATAGAAGTTTATGCTGCGGTAATAGAGATCGTTGTTGCTAACTTTGGTAATAAGCTGAAGGAAAGTCTCATGATTGAAGGCAATAGGAGAGTGTTCGATCATGATAGTGACAGCTTGATCGAACTCATTGTAATGTGAGTAAAGATACACTGCCTACTTCCAGAGCATGAATTTCTGACAGGCTCGCAACAATTTTGTTGTGTTTAATTTTTGCATGTAAGATTTGCAGTGCTCCATCAACTTTTCTGGTTTATACTTAGCATAGAGAATGGCAAGTTCTGTGAAGATACCAATGTGGGCACGTTCAAGTCCAACTCCTGCTTCCAACACACTCATCATTTCGTTAGTGACTCCCAAACTTTCATAATGCTTGATAAGTCCCTCCAGTTCATCAGGGTGTACGATGATATTCATGGCAGCAATGTTAGCAAGTTTATACTCTTGAGCAGCGACACATGACATACACACCTCACGCCAGGTTTTTGTGGTACTAGCTTTCTTTGCAGCTTCAATAGCAGCTGAGAACTGTTTTAAATGAACCAAGCAGGATGCAATTTTAGAGTTATTCTTAACAATGGTATAAAATTTCTTTGCAGCCTCGTAAAGACGAGATGAGAAGCATCGGTCACCCACCTTTTGACAATCAGCAGAGTTAGTGTTTGACAAGAAGTTCTCCAACTCAGTCAATTTTTCAAGTTTGGCGTAACTGAAGGTCAAGGCATTATCGATGGCAGGGTCTTTTGTCGCTTACCGCACCATAAGCAAATACTTGATGAAGAGAGGATACTTAAAATCTTTTTCCTCACTCTCAGGTTCACTCTCCAGTAATCCAATAACACGATTGAAGTAGGTATGATCTTTGCATTTCAAGAAGGCTTCCATGGCATAACTTACTTTCAAGTTGTTAAGATAAGTATATCCCAACTTTGACCAAACGTCAGGTTGATTCACTTTCTCAGCGTAGTCTTAGGCACGTTGTAGATCTCCAATTTTTTCAATGAGAATATCAAGAGCATCACTGTGTAGTCCTTGTTTACGATAAATGACGAGCACTTCCTCAAAGAGTCCTTGCTCCAATGCAATTTTGGCAATATCAACACTATCATAATTATCAAGTCTGTTGATATAGTCCATCACTCTGTTTTGATCTGACTTTATGGCTGTGATAATCAAAAGGTTCTGAAGTTTTTTATATTTAGCAAAATCGCTGTTGTGAAGCACAATTTTTTCAAGTAAAGTCATTAGTTAAGTTGTAAGGCCTGCTTCCATGAAAGATTGAACTGCTGTTATCACCTCTTCTGGGTTGCGGCTCTCGGGTAATTCAGTAGTAATAACCTGATCAATGATTTCTTTGCGGTGTTCGTTTGTTTCAACAAGAACAAGCTTCCAAAGTTATTTGGATTGACGACTAACCAAGTATTGAGCTTGAATACGATAAAGGGAGTTTCGATTGGTGCAGTCAATAAGTTCCTCATCACATTGTCCTGGGTTGCGCTTGTAGGCAATAACAGCAAGGTGAGGATCTCTATCTTCACAAAAATGACCAATAATCTTGGGATCATAGAACTGGTTGGTAGATAGGAAGAGCTGTGGGTTTTGATGGGTGTCAATTTTAATTTTGGCCATAGCGTTGTGTACTGCAGGGATCTGAATATTCTCAGCCACTCTGTCCTCCAGCCATCCTTCTAACACACTGAGCTTACTGCGCTTCTAGAACTAGTTAATCAGTTCCTCCATCGGTACTGTGGAACGAATCAACTTGAGTAACTGCTTGATATAGCTCTATTCACATTAGAGATCAATGAGAGTACCCAATACGATCGGGATAGCCTGCAAGTTTTGACATACCTTAAACAGATAAACTTCAATGTATTTGCTGAAATTGTTTTTGTAGAGGTAACGAGTAAGCTCATCATATTGCTGGTGAGCATCACAAAGGAAGATAATGGGCTTGGGGTCAGTCAATTTAAGCTCCAGCAAGATGTCTTTCACTTTTATAGGATCATAGCAGTCACGTTTTCCTCTGATAACTTCTTCGATAGAGCGTAACTGTCCACATTTGGCTGCTGCTTCGATGTACTTGTGGTGGACTTCTTTATCGGTAGTAGAATTAATGACTGTGCCAAGGAAGAAGAAAATACCGTCGAATGAGCCCACACTTTCTAACATCTTTACTATGTTGCCAGCACCAAGCTTTTGCAGATTCTGTACAGCCACATTGACGACGATTTGAAGATTCTGTCGGTTGAACCTCAACATCTCTTGCATGCAAGCTAGACATTGCTCTGGTTCCATCTTACCGAGGTAATCTCCAATGAATTATGGTGAAAGTGCATGGGAGTTCAATAGAACACGCTTAATATCCTTGATTTATGTATAATTTTCGAGTGCGCGCTGGTAGAGTCCCTTCTGTTCACATAAAGCTGCAATTTTGGATTTATTGTATAGTTTCCATATTTTCATCTGTAAAATACTTTCCACAATCTGAGGGGCAATCATGATATTCACCTCCAATACTTTTGTTTGATAGTTAGCGTCCTCAGGGCGATTTTCACGCATGCAATCAAACAATAAAGAAGTGAACTCCTGAATTCTGTTTCGTTGTAGGAAAAGATCTGCGATTTGGTGAACATTTAAATTTTTGTTGCGTTCATAGAGCTTCTTTGCGAATGCCAAAGCACCTTCAGGATTAACATCAACCATGCTTCTTAACTGTTCAGTGTAATCAATTTAAAATCCGACTTTTTGACCATAATCAGTGGCCTATTGTAGGCGACCTTGCTCGTTGAGAATTTGAACAACTTTAGCGTGGGCTTGAGATTCTTGATAAATTTTCAAGGCCAAAGCTTTGTCCATACGAGTGACTAAATCTCCCAACTCCACACAGCTCTATAATTTGTTTCCAGATGCCCAAGTTCTTACAAGATCGATTTTTCCTTGTGCCAATACTGGACCGCATAATTCAATAGTCTAGAGTTTGTTAAGTTTTCCTTTCTCCAAAAGCTTCTGGAAATATATCAGTAGAGGTTGAGGCTGTCCTGGAATTTGAGGTAATTGTTTAAACTTATTGATGGTATCAGCATTTCGCAAAAGTGCTCCGGGTGACATTGAGGCAATTTTAGCAGCGTTAGAATAGTCACCTTGCACAATGAAATTGTTAAACTGTCCAAGGAAAAGATTATCAACTCCTGGGAGACTGTATCTACTGGCAAGGGAGAACACTAGTTGCTGTATATTTGGCAAGTGTTTGCAGTTGGTGATAAGATGAGGAATCAAAGAATTTTAATCAATAAGTCCGCCAAAAAGAGATCCGTTTTTGTTGAGGGCCAGAATTCCATCGTTGGTTAAATTGCGTGCCACTGCGAAAATGGGCTGACTAGAGATGCGGGCTTTATAGATCTGTTCGCAGGTGGTCATTTAGTAGAGATAAACAAATCCAAACTTAGTTACGATGTAGAGTAATCCATATTTTTCCGCAACCACCAAGGAAATTGGGAAGTCTCCGGGGGCAGAAGGGTCATAGATGATTTCTGTGTTCTTTTTGTATTTTTGAATTCCCTCGGGAGGGGCAGATATCTCTGTAATGTGCACTGTGGATTTAGTCTCACCTGATTTTCTCTACACAAAACAGAAAACGTTGGAATAGTGGGTTTCATTGTGTAGTAAGACACGGCCGAAGGTACAAGCGTGACCCTCAAGGAGTTGTTGCTTACCGCCCTAAATAAAATAGAGTTGAATGTGTCCGTTAATGGTTTGTCCACCATCAGGAGTTGATATAGCGAAGAGGGCGCTCCACTTACGGTCAGAAGCTAAGACATATCCAATGATCTGTCCATCCTTAAGGTCTCCAGCTCGGTCAAAAATTTTAACTTCTTTCTCCTCAGGTTTGGCGATACTGACATGATAGACGGAGGTAGTTGTGACCACTCCCAGCACATCATCAGCAACCCAATGCCAGAAAACGATGTTTTCAGCAAACTCAATGTTGGTCAGCTTTTGCTTCTTATCCATGTTGAAAATTTGTAGAATGTGACCCTTTCCTCCTTCCATTGGTGCTTTCAGAGCCACAATATTCTCTTTCAAGTGCATGATTGAACCATCTACCTTAGCTCCAGGTCGGCGCACAATATTGAACTTATTGAATAGTTCGATGACAGTCAGCTGGGGTACTCCATTTTGGTCAGTGTCGCGGATGGAAATATAGCGTTAGGACTCAAGATGGGTGACGTTGAACTTGAAGAATTTGGGGTCCAAGCCAAGGTTGGTCAGGTTTTGAATCTACCCGAACTTAAATGGTGCCACTTGCATTTAAAATTAAGATATATCCCCACGTATCGGGGTGGAATATAGGCATAGAATTTCAACAAAAACATCATCAGATTCAATCAGATTTGTTCATCATATTCCTTTATTGTCGGCAAACAATTTGTTCTACCTCTTAGTTGCAAAAATCAAGAACAAATCAAATTAGTGAGTGGCCAGTTATTTAAAAATTATGTTAGGGATTATCAAACTTTAGTACTTCTGATGTTCAAACCATTTTTGCAGAAGTATTAATATTAGATTTATTGATTATCCTCGCTTTTTCTTTGTATCTACTTCTTTATTGACTTTAATATTAATGATATTTTTTAAAAATTCCAAGATTAAGATAAGTAGCAAGCAATAATAAAAATAAAATCTTGTTTATTGATTCATTAATGGTATTTATTAAATACATAGAATTACAAAATTGTAAATTTCATCATAAGCTCTCTTTAATATAAACCACATATTAATGATGATTAAGGTACTTGCTCTCGCACTATTACTAACTTTTACCTTTGCATACAATTACCCATTGTATAAACAGTGTGACTCGCAGTGGGGGTAGTGATAAATTAGGCACTTCTCCTACTCAAACTATTTGCTCTGCTGGATGCTTGCTCAGCTCGGCTGCCATGTCTCTTAAAGGATTTGGTCAAGATTTTAATCCGAAAACCCTCAATAATTGGCTTACTAATAATGGAGGGTATGTGAGTGGAGACTTGTTTGTATGGGCATCGATTAATCGCTTTGGCCTAACTTTCAAAGGTTTTATAAGTAATTCAAGGATCAAGGAAAATATTGATGCTGGCAACGTGGTCATTATGAACGTACGAAACGGAGGGCATTGGGTCTTAGCAACTGGTTACTCTGGATCCTCCACTATTTTGGTGAACGATGCCGGATTTAGCGTTTCATCATATGAACTTAGCCAAGTAGTTGACGGTAATACAGGCCTGTATACTGTTAATAAAATTCCAAATTTCTTGAATAACTGGATTCTTTCAGTGCAATCATTTATTTCAGGATTAACAGGAGCTGAGAAAACAAATGATGTGCCTCCAATTTCAATCCCTCATGAAATTGAAAACATTCGGTAAACATGATAGAATATGGCTTGACTCGTTTAATCTTTGCTTATTTTTAAAATATATTGATATATGGGACCTAAAAAAAGTAAAAAAGGTAACTGAAGGTATGAGTTAGGGTAAGGACCAGACGAGGACGCAGACAAGGTGCAATTACTTAACAATAAAGTACAAACCTTACAAAAACAATTGGGTATCATGCTTGAAATTCAGTTACTGAGCAGTAATAGGCTGACAAGAACCGAGCAAGTGAAAATTAGATAAAAGAGCGAGTGATGTATCTCGACCGTGACCTAAAGGCGGAGAAGTAAAAGATGGTTACGATTGTGTATGAGTAGTAACATTTAGATCTGCAATGACTCACCAATATAAGCAAATGCAAAAAGAATACAACGATTAGCTCTAGTTACTTGGAAAAAAGATTATAGAACGAGAAGAAGAACTCAGTATAAAATCAATCAAATTTAGAAAAAAATAATTAGACTATTGCACAAACAAAAAAGGATCAGGATGAGAAGCTACGAAACAAGGAGAGCTAAATACTTGATTTGAAAAAAAAGATTGAGGACATGTCAGCTGAATTCGCCAAGATGTTGAAAGACACCTTAGAAAAGATGCAGGAGAGGATTAGATTGGCCGAATGGGACAATGATAATGACCCAGGGGTTATCAAAAAGATCAAGGAAATCAACAATCTTAACTGAAATGATCACATACCAAAATAAATTGATATAAACATATCAACAGTGGAGAAAGTAGAGAAAGATCATTGAGGAGTGCCAAAACACATTAGAGTGTAGTTAGGAAAGGGTTGGTAGTTCATTATGAAGGAAGTCATTTGGTTCATTTACAGTAGGGGCATTGCATTTTATTATTAAGCTTTTATCTCCTCATTTCTTTCTATTTGTTCATTCTGTTCATTTTGTTCATGAGGAGAGGAATCTCTAGCAGAGGAAATTGCTGGTACGGTATTAAACTGTTCTAGTTTAAAGGCACCTGAAGAGGCAGTTTAAATGCTGTTCATTTACGCCAAACGAAGGCAGGTATCACTCAGTCCTTTAATCTGAATAATTTAAGTCTTACTTGTAAAGTGAGATTCTCCAGATGGTAGCTACGTTAAGCTGCTTTCTCCACTAATTCATTGCATAGTTAGTTGAATGTTTGGCTGTCACATTTTAGCTTTCGGCGAAGATATCTAAATTGATGTAGATAGTACCTGCTATATTTTTCATGACTACAGTTGAGGATAGTTTGTTAAGATGAGTTACTATCCTCGAAAATCAGACTAAGAAGTCGGCTGAAGGCAGAAGGGCCACGGCTCTGAGCTTCAGTTTCCTCTCTAAAGTCGGGCACATATTCATGACTAAGTTTGGCAAGTCTATTTTTAATGGAGGTGAGAATAGCCTTGGTCTCTGATTGTTTGGAAGTACACACGCTGCACAATATTTTTGTCATACTGCTACTGTTCAACTTGATTTAATTTAATGTAGAAAGCCAGATAAAGTCCAGAAATTTCCCAATATAACCTACCAATAAAATTAAAATGGCAGAAAAAAACCAAAAAAGGCCAACCATAAATATTTAATGATAGAACCATAAATGCTTATATGCATCTTGCATGGACCCATTTCATTTCCAATGGCACCTTTGCTTAAGTTTTTAGGAGGCATTTTAACTGTAATATTTTTAACCTATTTTTGTGTTTTCAAAAATGGTGAGAAATTCTCACAAAATTTTTAATTTGCATCACGAGGATGATGATTACAAGTGATTATTCGAGTCAAGTTAATCATTGATGAAGTTGGCCAACAAATGATGAAAACTTAAATATTCAATAAATCACTGCAGTTCGCATTTCTGACTAAACAGAAAGAAGAAACATAATATAACAGTATAATCATTGATGTTCATTAATAGGCTTCATACAAGGGAGAATAATCAAAAGATCTCATCATATAAATGCATAGATTATCTCGATCCAAATTAAAGTAGGCTGAAAGAAGGAATAATATGGATAATTAAACTCTGATTTATATTGAAAATCAAAGCGCATGTAATTATTTTAATTATTTTGTTTTTTATGCTCTCTCCAATTTATTCTTTTTCTATAATTTGAAGTAATATAAAAAATAAGTGATTATGATGAAGTACTTGTTGAAATTGAAATCAAATTACAATTAAAATGTTTGTAAGATAATTTTGATACTCAAAAAAAACAATTCATACTCTTCGTAGTAGACAATAAAGAAACTGATCACTTTTTATGCGAAACAATGCCCTTGCAAGCCAACTCCTCCTTTACTCGAGTTAGGTAAGTTGGATCAGGATATCCGAAATTTGCAGCTCCCCCGTTGAGCACAGTTTTATGATGAATACCATTCCAAACAATTTGATTATCCATTCCTGTTGTAACACTTCTACCAACAGTAAAAATTAGTTTACGTTCAAAAGCCTCTTTGAGGAGGTTTAGCACCTAAAAACCCTAAGGAGTATTTGGTAAATACCCTGTTCTAGAAGTACCAGGATAATTTTTCCCATTTCTATGTCCCCCTTTCATGCTATAACTGACGATAATAGCTCCCTTGGGATACCCTGGACATTGAATATTTTTATCAATGGTCACGTTCATCTTTCCTTCGGGTTGATCTCCAGTCATATGCCCGAAAATAGTTGAACATATGGGGCATTTAGCCCATTTTTTACCACCAATCATCAGCAAAAGACAAGCTTTATGAAATTTATGTGAACACCCAAGCATAAGAATATCGTCTTCAAATTCCTTGGAGCACTCCTCTTCAATGGGTTTGATTACAAACTCCTCAAGACAAATCATGCATTTCTCGTCTTTCATCTCGATCTTTCCAAATGTAAATTCGATGGTGTGAAAGTATGATATTTCAAACACATCGTGATATTTTTTTTTCTCGAGCTGATTCTTTTTATTGATTTCTTCCACGATATAGGGGATGGTTTAGAACAAAGGGTCCTCACTGGTGAGTTTATACTTGTAGTTCAAATTCACAGACACCTCTTTATGATTTATCTTCTGCACCCAAAACCCCTCCTCCTTTTCTTTCATACTTATATAAAGATTAAACCCATCTAAATAGTTGAGAGTAAGAATAATTCTCTTTATTAAAAAAATATATTGTTATGCGGAATTTTATAAATTCTTATCATGAAGTTGCTGTCGTACAAAAATATTTATTCATAATTTCAATTAAAAGTCACATATCTGTTTTAAAATTGTTCGATTAATCTACGAATCATTTCCATTCCAACAGATTGGCGATGCGCTGTCTAATGCCTATCTCAGCCTCTTCATAGTCAAGCCCAGCCATTTTCCTGTCAAATTCCTCAATATCAGCATTTTCTGTGTGATCTCGATAGTAGCCTAAAGCTTCAATGAGGGATATAAGGTCCTACTTGAGTTCTCCATTGAGCATGTCAAGCCCTTCTGCGAGTTGAAACTCGTAACTGTTAATGATCTATTTAACAAAATTTTCCCACTGACTATGTTATATTTTTTCGACATTAAATTATTTTTTTATTTAACTACTGCAGCTGTAAATATCTTCGCGATATGTTGTCATCTGGAACTTGATTAACTCAATATCTGATTTTACTTTACTTTTTATTTATTTGTAGTTCAAGCTATTGACAAATTGAGCGAAGTAAGGATTGAGCTTTAAGAAGTTAACTTGCTTATCAAGAAGGCGATCTAGTTACATCATACCATGATAGGCCTTTTTAGTTATAATAAAGAGAGTAATGTCATGATTTGCTTTGATCTGGAAGAGTTTATATATATGTGGGGTGACAAACTTAAAGATAAACATTATGTTGTTACGCCGATTGAGATACAGCTTTTAGTAATGTTTTAAGGCTAAGTCAACTTCCTTTTTCTGTTCATTCTTCTGTAATAATCCTGCAATATAGTCTGCCTTCATCGGTTGAGCTTATTAGATTATCGTCTCATTTGAACTTTCCTTCTTTACAATGTTCCTTTCCAGATACATAAAGTCTTAATTCACTTTTACTCCTTGCTGATAGAAATTTTTATTGTCAGATACCCGAAAAGTCGATGCGAGCCCATAGATCATCTTTTAATCATTTTTAATTAGGGAATGATCATAAATTTAACTCCACGTAATTCTTTTCCTAGGGTCAACCGTTAAGCAGCGATTGATAAAGTCACGAGCAGATTCGGAAATGTTGACTCCTGAAAAATCAGGCCGTGTGGTTCTAATTTTCTTTAAAATATCTGGATCACTCATACCCATAAATGGATATTTTCCATATAGTAATTGATAGTAGACCACACCTACTGACCAAATATCCGCCTCCATTCCGTAGGGTCTTTACTCTAATAGTTATGGTGCCATTGTCAAACTTGTGCCAAGAATAGTTTTTGTCATACTTTGCTTTTCCATTTGTTTTGCAAAGCCTAAATCAGCAATCTTGCAAACTCCTTGATGAAGGAGCACATTAGCTACTTTAAAGTCTCGGTGCATAGCTTTTACCTCATGTAATCCTCTAAAACCATTAAGAATTTGTTTCAAAAAATTAGTAGCCTCATCCTATGTGAGACGCTTCTTTTTGTCAAGATATTGTTCTAGATCCCCTCCATTACAATACTCCATGGCGATAAAAATGCTACTTTCTGACATCCAATTGTCAACAAAACGTATGATGTTTTAATTTCTGGCTTTGAGTTGAGTGCATTGTCTCAAGACTGTTATTTCTGTTTTGACCAATTATTCCAGCTTGGGTGTACGCTTTAAAAGTATCCTTGGTATAGCCTTGATGGCAATGATACTACCATCACGTTCATCAATTGCTTCATAGACTACAGCCCAAGCACCTTTTCCAAGCATTTTCAAAAAGCTGAAATTTTTCAATTTTTTCCCTTACATCTTTTAGTGGCTGATCATCTCTACTATTTTGAAGGTATAATTATTATTCTCAAATAATCGCACTTGCAAAATTAAGCTATGCTTTAAACGAAATAAACACAATCTACAAAAGAATCTCAACGTTCTAATTAAGAATCAGTGAGTTTAATTGATAAATTATAAGAAATTCCAAATAACATTTAAAATCATCAAGATAATATATATTTTAATTCTTTCAGCAATAAATTACTAAAGTAATTGATTATGATATGTTTTAGAGATGATAACAACATCATTCACTCCTCCCAGGCGTCACGCTTCAACTCTTCTTTTGTAAAACTGCTGTGACAGTTTTTAAAGTCGACATCGTCTCTATACCCTGAACAATAGTAAGTTCCCTTTTGATGATCGAACTTAGGTCTATGATTAAGTCAGATATACCTGCCTCCAAAACATTTGGGACAACGAGGAATGCGACCTAATGTGGCCCCATCAGCACATTTATACACAAGTTAATCCTTGTTACCCGACATAGATTGAAGATTCTTTCTCAGTATATCCTTGAGACCTTGGTTGGATTATTTTTAAAATTTGATCTTGAAAGCCTTGAACTTAACGTTTTCATCTGGCGTATAACCTTTAGGGCCAGATGGTTTAGATGGCTATTTCTTTGGTTTTAAAACTTTGGCTGGCTTTGCTGGCTGTATGTTTTTTGCTGAGGTTTTTTTGCCAATATTAACTTTAGATTTGAGTGGAGATGATGAATTTTTTTTTACAGATATCTTTGATTTTTTAATTTTTTTAGATACATTCTGAGCCGAGACTTGCTTTTTTGGAGATACTTTACTCTTGACAGCAAATTTACCTTTTTTGACAGGAGCAGATTTAACACTATATTTCCCCATTAAATATATTATACCAATCAGGCGCGTGATTATACATAAATTATATCACAATTATAAAGGTAAAGCCTCGAAGTATATTTTAATGAAGAATATCTTCTTATTTTTCTTTGATAGGAATGGAATTTATTGCAAGAATTATAATTATATATCAGTCTGTCATATTGATACTTATTCCTTTTTAAGCGTAGTGGAACATATGGTTATATTTTGTCCCGAAATAGGTCTCACCAAATTGAAACTCCGTCCTAATCTTAAAGAATTTAGAGTAATAAAAGCTTTACTTTTCAAACTTGTACTTTAACTTCGACTCCGGACCATATATAGTAAATCTATTGTAATTATGAATTCTCCATCTGAGGAAATTTATAAATTGACCAGAAAGAAGGCTATTCTTAATACTGATCAAAGTGTCTAAGTGTGTAAGGTTAGTCACATCTAAATATTCTAGATAGTAATGATGAAAAAGGAGATTCTCCTTGATCATTAGCGTAAAAATAGGCCTCGAAACAAAGTCAACATAATAATTAGGCCTATCGATCACCATTAATCCTCGTACTTTCTTCAACAATCGCAGATTTTGAATGAGTTAAAATTGAGCTGATTGATCGCACAATTGAGGCAAGATTTAAGGATGAGTGAAAATGAGATTGATTTTAGATTGAGCTCTAATACTTTATCTTTTAATAAATTATGCTTGGTAGGTAATAATATCTTTAATGGTCGTGCTACCTTTTGCCAATTAACTCAAGGCAGTTGTCCAAGTGGAAGGGTTCCTCCCCAGTCGATAGAACAGTCTAGTCAATATTTTGCCTGTAAATACTTCAGTAAGATTGGATAAGTTTAGTGTGTGCTCTATATATCCTGGTATTTCCAAAACAAGATGACTTCCCAAATCGAATTGTCCCATATTGTGCATATCTTCGAAATCTGCATAGTTGGGAAATTATATCATAAGAGGAAAGTGCGTCCTGAGTCCTGAGCTGTTAGCAGTGCGGGAGATAAGGTGATCAATGAAATTCCAAAATTGAGGAGAGTCATAAATATAGAGTTGATCGAGATTAAGTAAAAACATGCCTACATCCACTCTGTTTCCATTTTTTATCCAGTTTGTTTCAGGTTTAATTACAGATGCATTTTAAGGAGGAACCTTTGAATTATTTGCAAAATATTGCTCAAAGAGGGCTTTGTTAAGCTTTCCTAACCCACAAAGAAAATTGAGGATATCAAACAGCATGTTAGTACTTTAAATACCACTTTCATACCAAGAATTGATATGAGTCTCAGGTCGATATTAGTACTCTATCCTCTTTCCCACAGAAAGAAATAGTCTTAAGGCAGCTTCTACCTCCGTAATTTTTTTGTCATTCGATATTATTTCAACAACTTGCTTGTACAATCCGTTGAGACCAAAGAAAGTTTCTGCATTTGTTCCCTCGTGTATGAGATTTTAATTTAAAATTTATAAAGTTTTTATTGCTTCCTGAGAAAGTTAGATCGGATCAGTTCCATTCAAGATACAATATATTACATCTTTGGCGTATATGAATAGATACTATGCCGAATTTTAACTGATCAGCACTTATTTAATAACTTCACAGTCCAGGAAAGTTCCATTATTAAATCGATTATTTAATCTAACAATTTCACTGATTATGGTATCATGAATGTAGCTGATCATTCCTGTAAAATTAAGAGCTCGATTTTTTTGGAAATTAAAGTTAAAGGCCAAAAAATGCTCATTATCAAAGATGGATTACTTTGTCTCATTTTAGAGATACTACGGGCTTTTAAATTTATGAATATCAGGAGGTGATGGTTTTTTACCTCGATCCATCATCTCCATTTTAATCCGTCTAAATTTTTATAGATTGTTCTAGACGAAGGTTGTCTTTCCAACCCGTTCTGCTCCAATTAAAAACACCAAATTTTCACCATTAATACGACCTCCACTTTCTGCAGAATTGATAAAGGTTAAAAAATAACTATTAAGTTAGGGATACTGATGCATTTTTAGGATAACTTTGTCCTTGTCCTTATGTTTCAAGTTGAAGGCGACAGCTGTCTCCACTGTTATTAGGCGTTCTCCACGAAAGAATGAAGCAACTTTAAACCTCGTTTCATTTAAAATATTGCGAAATGCTTTAAGAATGTTAATCATTAAATCTATTAATACTTCAATTAACAAAATATTTAATTATGATCATATTTATTAGATATTTATCTATTTTAATTGATCGGGATTGTTATTAGATTAATCGATTTGATTTATCTTTATTTTGTAAGCAATAAATAAAATGATATAATATTAATAAATTATTATAGAATTAATAGAATATATGGATATTTATCAAATCATTATTACTTAATGATTTTTCTATGAGAGGAATAATTCTTGATTTACTCATTATTATTAAATTCACCTTTTTTGTAATAATTAGAAACAAAATATCTGAAAAGGGAGGAAATTTCTAAGCTGCTTCTTTATTTGTATTTATTTTTGTCCTGTTCCATCTTTGAATATTCTTCAAACATTTTATCTAAAAAGTGATCATACTCAATTCCTAATTACAATCTCTTTCTTTTTAAGAACTACTTCTTTAGTCTCTAGATGTTTGTGTTGTCCCTTTATTATTCTCTTGGACTCTCATTGATAAACTGATCCAACTCTTGTTATATCGTTCGAATGCCGGTTTTGCGATAAAAATATCTAATCTAAGGAAGCATTTGGGGGTATATTGCTTAGTAAAGGTCTTTCGCATGATACCATTTATACTCGTTTATTCCTATGAACCTTCTTATGTTTTCCTTCAAACCCGCGTAAACTTAGTAGTTTTTGACCATGTCTACGATTGCCTCCATAAAGTTTTCGTTCATCCAAGATTTGAGTTTGAATATGTTTGATTTGGCCAACTCTCCGTTGATATCTTAAATGTTGTATATTCCGTTATTGACGCCTGGTGACCCCCGAATGGACTTAACGTATCCTTCATTCTGTTGAATTTTGAGATTAATTTTTAATATCTTTTAAAGTGACTCTAATAGACCTTTTTTGTTTTTTAATATCTTTTGAAGTATCTATAACAATTCTTCTATTTTGGGATGGTTTGTTAATATCCTTTGAAGTAGCTATAATAGATCTTCTCTTTTGGAATTGTTTTATGATATCTTTTCAAATAGCTAGAATAGATCTTCTATTTTCGGTGACTATAAACCTTCTCTTTTATTTTAATCTTACGGTTATGTGTTTTTATCATTTTAAGTGGACTATCCTGATGCAGAAAATTGACTAGCCTCTTCTTAAATTTGTATATTTGCCTGTTTTTGTCCTATTTATCCAGCTGTTTATAGTTAATCACGAAGTTTGAATAACTGGCCATTGTTATCTAGGACTCTTTCGATCTCTAAAAGAACACCATTAACACTGTCAGTATTTATTTATATTATTCTATTTTATATTTGATTGTATGGCTACAGATAAAAGAATTAATTGAACTACTTATCTTCTAATGATTTCCGATAGATTTGTAACAATTACTTAATGTCTTTAAATCCTAAATTAATTTAGGTTTAGGTTCTTTCATTGAGGATTATCTTTCTGTCAATATTTTTCTGTTGTGAGTTAGTATTTTATACATCTTCAAGTTAAGTGTATCTGAGAAATTTTTTAAGACTTTAAAATCTTCTCTATTTTAGACTTTAAATCATTTAAATCCTTTCCATTCGCGATAAAAGCTTATTCTTATAATAATAATTTTCTTTGAACTTTTAGACGTTAATGGGCTTTATTTGACACCTGGTATGAGGATAAATTTTGATTATCCCTCCATATGAGCATTATTGCGACGATATAAATTGTTCTTGTGATTATACATATTTCTCCATTTATTTTGGATTCTCTGAATTGATCTTCAAAAAAGCCAAAATGTTTTAGGAGAATGGTTGCATCTCAATATTGAATAGTCTTAATCTCCTTTGCAGAGTTTCTATGTTGTTATTGATTTTCATACGATTACATTGTTGAAAATAATGCATCCTTAAAATACATGCTTGGCAATTGTCTTCCCACAAAAATTCCAATTTTTAGCGGATATACAAATCATCTTTCAAAGAAGTATCTTCTTATAATTTTAAGATTGAAATTAGGAGCTGCTCAAAAAATAAAAAATCTTAACTGTTGTTGCTGCCATCGGCTTCTTATTAAATTTGATGTATATCTTCTACATCTTCTTTTTAAACCGAAGAGGAGGCCAGAGTGGATATCTGTTGAGACTTACCATTTTTTTCTTCAAACTGTGACATTAAAATAAATTGAATTATAAACTATTTAGCTTTAAGCATAAATTTAATTTGTAATTTCTGCCTACTCTTCCATAAAAATAACACAAAGTTCAAATAAAGCAATTTATTAAAACAATATGTAATTTTGTATTTTGTATTAAAATGCGATATAGTTTTTGTTTAATTGCCTATATGACATCATTTCACAGAAGAATTTATGTTTTAATTCAAAAATATTCACTTACAGTTTATGTTTGTATAAAAATTATGCTTATTACAGTCTTCGAGACTTCCTGTATAGCTTAATGAAAACATAATGTAAGAATCATTTATATTTTATCAAAGTATTCAAAATAACAAATCTTATTATTTGCTTACAATTATTTTCACATTAAAGTATATGGAAGATAATCTATAAAATAATTATTAATAAATTGCTGTTAAAATACTTTTCTACCTATAATTATATTTTATAATGGAGAAATATTTTAATTGGCTTTAATATTTTAACAAAATTAATAAACCTTCATCTCAGTGGAAAAGTCAATGAAAGAAAAAAATTCGGAATAAAAGAAGAGCATCAAGGGCAAAAAAAAATGAAGAAGCTATTATTGTACGGAATGAGATTCCAATCAGAGATAGTTTAATCAAAGAAGAAAGCCAAGAGCCAAAACGATTGATTCCAAACGTCATTATTAAATCTAATTTTTTTATTATTTGAATAAAAGCGAATATTTAAGATGTAAAAAATAATATAAGGAAAAATCAAAAAAATCAAACAGTTATGAATTGATTTCGTGATTATAAAAAAAGGTGATTTTAAATTGATGCTATGACATTCAATTGCATCTTCTGGTATATAACTTTCCCTTTTTTTAATCTTAATTATCAAGGATTACCTTAAATGTTTGGAGATAATTAATCAATTGGATCAAATTATCTCCTTTTTTTCCAATTAAAAATGTTTTAATTTCATTTTAATAATAGAAAACTCATATAAAGGAGTATTTACGCTTTAAATACTTCCTAATAGTTGAAAGTCTAACTGATTAACCAATTTACCAATTTTATATTTATAATCTGGTTGTTCTAATAGGCATAGAAACTTTTCCTTGAAATATATTGATAAAAATTTTTAAATTAGATTCAAGCTTTTTGCGGTAATTAAAGATATTATTCGATTTATTAATCATGGAAAATTATTAATTATTAAACAATTTTGTTTTCTTAGTTTTTTACTATTTGCCTTTTTTTCCTTTTAATTTTCTTATTTTTCCGATTATTGAAGAATGGGATTGATTTTATTTCAATAATAGTATCACTAGGCATTGAATATTTAAGATTATCTTTCTCAACGATAATTAATACCGAAGTACATCATTAGTCAATACTGCTGGTTCCATAGTTTATGCTCGACGGGACTTCCAAAACAGTTCTTTTTTCGTATAGGGATGCCTATATTAATTATTAGCTAAATAATTATCGACGCCTATGGACAAATCATGATATCCATTTTTATTTAGCAGTTTGAGATATCTGCTTATATCTAATTAATAGTATAATTTGACTTCTTTAAAACTCAAATTCAGGATTGTAACCGATAATTTTCTCCAATTCTTCCTGATTCAATAATATAAAGTTGCTCTCTTTGTGAGAATTTGAAATGAAACTTGGTAAACAGATATCTTTACATCTGATTATTTTGACTTAAACATAGACATATATCTCATCATGAAAATAACAACTCATTGATTGAAATATGGAAAAATAATGTATGTTTAATTTTATCAGTATAATAATTAAATCTATATTGATAAACAAAGTTAATTAAGAATATTATTTTGCTATATCATCAGTAATAATGAAGTGAGGGATCATGATTTCTTGGAAATAATCACAGATAATAATTTTGTTTATCAATCATTGGCCTCCTGTAACTGGCACTCCTAGCTCGGGCTTTTTGCAAATATGATTGAAAAAACTGTTTGGCTTTTGCATCATGCGTCTTTGTCGGCCAGTGTAGCGATTTGGAATGTAAAAATTGTTAAACTTTTGCCTCAATAGTTTATAGGCTGCGTGGTATTTGAGTTATTTCATTTTTTAATGGTGTTTATAGCTCCAGAAATACTTTTCATTTTATTCATGCTACCAAAAGTAGACTTTTGTGGCATCAGTGGGACACACTCTAATTCTCGTTACGTAGCACCCTTTAATATATTCAAAACCATTTTAATCAAGATTCTTCTTATTTTTACGATTGCTTTATTAATAAGGACTCCTGACAACTGGGACAAAGCTTACCAAAATATTTGTGTCTTTTTCAACTCTTGGATGAAAACAGTCGAGGAGAATGCAGATTTTCTCCTAAATTATTTACTTGCCCTCTTTGGTGATATATGCCCCAATTGGTCGTATTTACCGATAATTATCATTACAGTCAAACAGAATAACGCCTCCCCCACTGTTCATCATCGAGCATATTTATCGCTTTACTTTTATTCTCATCTTTTATTCTTCAATGACGTCTTTGATATATTAAAATACAGCGACAGGGACTTTAGTGGGTCGTTTGTCTTTGATGCCTGGGATGTATTGATAAAAGAATGGGGCGCATCCCAAGCAGATAAAGTTCATCATCTGCTATTAGCGAGCCTTTTCTGAAAAGACAGTTTCGCTAGAATTTTCCTGTTCAAATTATGAGTGTCTCTTATATTCGTGGAGTAAGGTGTCCGTAACATCCAATTTGTGGGATATTTTTGTGAAAAAAGTGACAAGTGAATCTATGAACTACGACAAGGATTTAACTCCATTATTGCCAATCAAAATTGTGACGTTAATTTTATTTTACGGATCGCTGTCTTTCAAAATTGTGACGTTCATCTGTTTTTACGTATTGCTGTCATTTTTACCTTCTTTAATCCTCCGATATTCGTAGTATATTTGATCGAACAGGTTTTAGGGCTAAATTCCTAAGTCCTCCCGCAACTGTTGAAAGTACTGCTTTGCTACTCCCAATATAACTTCCTATCTGTTCGTCGAGGTTATTTCTTTTGTCTTAATCCTCTCTTTGATAAACTGATCCAACTCTTGTTATATCGTTGGAATGCGGGTTTTGCTATAAAAATACCTAATCCAAGGAAGCATTTGGGGATATATTGCTTAGTAAAGGTCCTTCGCATGGTACCATTTATACTCGTTTATTCCTATAAACTTTCTTAAGTCTTCCTTCAAACCCGCGTAAACTTCGTAGTTTTTGACCATGTCCACGATTGCCTCCATAAAGTTTTCGTTCATCCAAGATTTGAGTTTGAATATGTGCGATTTGGCTAACTCTCCGTTGATATTATTCTTTTTAAACATATCTTAAATTTTGTATATTCCCTGATCGCGACTTGGGGATCTCTAATAGACCACATGGTCATAAGTGTTTCTTGTTTCTGGAACCCTCATATAAGTGGCATATTCTAATTATATACTAAAATATTATATAAAAGATTCTAAATATGATTGAATAATCTTGAAGGTGCTTATATTTGAGGTTCATAATTGCTTTCAGAAGATGCTATTGATGGATTCCTTGCCCTGTCTGTAAAATAATTTGACTTTAGATTTTTATTGGTAAAGTTCTATCTTTTTAGAAGCAGAGCCCAGGCTAGTAAAACTTTTTACTATTTACTAGACAGTGACTTCTTACTTCACCCGAAGCGTTATTTCATCGTTTGCGATCTTTTACGGGGCAATTATATATTTTTAAAGATTGGCCTCTTGCATTTGACATAGTCTATATAGACTATGCAAAGGCATAATGGCGACCCAAAATTTTAAACCTGCAACTCGTTTCTTTTTGCTTCGCTTTCTCTCCAATGATGAAGCCTTAAGTATTAAGCATTTGCAAATCTTCTTGCACTACTTGCAGTAGCCATTTGCCAAGATCCATGAATTTTATCATCATTATCGAGGCCACTATTTTGTTGATTTTCTTTGAGACATTTGCTTTTAGAGCTTATTGAAAGGTGGGGAAATAAAAGACGCTCATACGTTTTGCTAATTACGACGAGTATATAGATTCAAGGTCATACATTATCAATCTTGTTTTCGAGTCTAAACGTCTTTAATGGCCAGCGTAAGATGAAGAAGCAGGAGAAGTCCGATAATGACTGCAGGTAAGGGAAAGCCGTTAATTACTTCGTCGGCAACGATTTTTGAATAGCGCAGTATCTATGTGAAGTATTATCTAGTGCATAAATTAAAAATATTAATCTTCTTGGCATAAGAATATATCTATCTTTAATATTGAATGAAAATATCCTTTAAATCTCATGCTATCAATCAATTTTTATTTATTCTTTCTTAATCTTGAACGTATAATGGGTTCCATAATCATATAAGAGCTGCTATCCTTTATTTATCCTTCTGTTTGTAAGAATTATTATCCTTAATGAGCCCTGAATAACAACTCGCAAACTTTTACAATTACAGTTATGTTTTCCTCCAGAATTTATCAATAATACCTAGCCTGCAAAATCTTTTGGGGCCAAAAAAGAATCATTTGGCGATCCACCCCCCGAGTATCTCATAATAGAATCGCTCTTTTTACAGAGCACTAGATCACTGCCCTGTAGTACATCGCTCGCATACTACCCGATGAATACATTCTTGGGAATACTGTCTGTGGCAAAAATTCTCCACTGATTTCCATATACTTAATGTGGCAAATATAGATTAACTGGGCGTGCTTCTATTGGAGGTATGTACCTCTCAGATATATACTCAGTATATTCAGGCAATTCACAACATTAGCTTCCTTACCAATATTTTTATGTAAAAGTAATATCATATCCTGGAGAAAGGACTGCCACACGTGTATAACGAAACCGCCTTAAGGCAAGAAGAATTTAAATAGTATTTTCTTATTTTGTATGCTCACGTATGTAACTTGCAGGCATCAATATGGTTTCGGTCTTTTTTTGAGAAATTGGTCGATCTAAAAGTGGAATAATAGGAATATTTGATTTTTTTAATGGGTTTTATACATTAGCATATTAATCCTGCGCATAGTTAATGAATATCACCTCACAATAGAGACATTTCAGACGAGTTTCTTTAGCTTTAATGATTTAGTTACATTTTGTGCATTTAAGATTTTCATATCCTAAGTATCTGTCGAAAAAAATGTCTGGCTAAAATTCTTTGTTTTTGAAGATAACTTCGACACCATAAATTATAAGTTTATAATTTTAGTCGTTCTTTTTTAACTGTTCGGCGATATGATCCAATATTTTTTCTTCATTTTCAAGCTCATGAACTTCCTCATCTTTTTAATTTCCTATTTGTTGTTGAATTATTAATTATTTTCAAGTTAATTAGGGTGTTCTACAATGAGTGGATCACGGATATAATCGATGATTTAATCACGCTAAAACTGCTTCTGATACCTCGTAGTATATAACCGCATGAGTAAGAATTAGAACCAACTTTAATTAAAAGAGGCGTAATGAATATGATCAACCACCATTGAATCCAGATATGCCCTTACCTGAGCGTCATCATAGGATCCAAAACGAATTTGCAATCCAGGTACAACCAGCTTATTAGTAATGCGTAGGCTATCAGCAATTGTAGTCACTCTTGTGTAGCGCAATGTGTTTTAAAGGGACTGATGACCAGCAATTCTCTGTGAGAGATGCAAATCACTGGCAACTGGCAACTGAAGCAGCAGCATTAAGCATAGCGTCTTTAAATGCGTATCCATATATTCCCAGCCATTCTTTCATACGCCTGATAAGTCTCTAAGTTTTTGGATGAAAGCCTGGTCAATTAAACTCTCTCAATAAGAGGCAAATCTGCTAATTTAAGCACACTTCGTGAGCTTTATTTGTCTTACCGATCACCATTGGAAAAGTTAATTGTATGTCAGCTTCATCTTTGTTATAGTTATCTACGCAAAGCTGAAGCACTCCTTTTTAAATACACAATCAATCAGCTGAAAAACGTTGGCCTGAAAGTAGAATCAGATAGAGATCAAGCCCAAAATTAACAACAGTTTTTTTACTGCAATTTAACAATCTTTCAATCAGCATTAGCAAATCCTTAATGTTTATAAAGCCGAGTAACCTTGATTGATGACGAATATTTGGTAGTTCACGTTTTTTAATTAATCCTTTAAAGTTGTGAGTTAATCTATTCAGAGACTTTATTACTCTAGCTGGTTTGCGTGGTGTTATTCGTTCAAGTTTTGAATCAATAAATCTTTCATTAAAGAGATTTTCAGGATGTTATAAGATAGATACCCAATTAATAGAGGAGCATGTCTTTTGAATCATCTCCCAAGCCGGTACTATGATTGGCTTTGTGAGAAAAGCAGTACCAAAATCGATAACAGCTGAGGTCAAGTATACAACTAAAACATTAGTGTCTACATGTCTATGCCTGTCAACCCAATCTCTAATCAAAGGCGACATGATTGACTTCACTATATTGATCATCTCCAATGTTAAAATGTGGGAAAAATTTTGACTTCCATTAGGGGGTTGAGGCTGATCATCCCGATGCTCAAGCTATGTGTAGCGATTATTGGTGAACGCTATGCTCTGTGGTCTTTGATCAAGTAGGCTTTGAGGATGTATTTATTTTTGACTGAAATCTCTTTTTAAAAATTGGGGGCTCCTACTCTTATGGCACACTTGTGCTTTTTGATTGTATCTCCAGTCATTTTCGTTAAATAGGGACCAGCAATTCTTGCATAGATTTTCTCTATTTATAATACGAAAGAATGTTGGTTTCGCTGAAATTAAGTCAGGGGACACTCCAAGGCATATTTTGATATGACCTTCCATTGTGACTGGCTTGTGGCAGAACATGCACACTAGCTTAGTTGGCTTTTCATCTGCCTCTTGAATGATATCAAACTCATCATCTTTCTTCATTTGGATATTTTATATGCACTTTATTGATAGGATTATTGCTAATTAAGCATTTTTACACACATAAAATATGAAGTTTTGGATTTTAGCTCTCTAGCAGCGATATGATAGTTTTGAAAATTTGTTATATAAGTGCAAGGTATCTATTATTCTGTAATCAATGGCCTTGGTTGAACTAAAATATTTCTCTCAAAGAAGATATGATTAATTTTGATATCTTGGCAAAATATCATATTTTTTTCGATCGCAAGCAATTCTTTCAATATGAAAATACTAAAGGTTCTATTTATCAAGCCTATGTTGTATTAAATAATTTTCTCTAAATATGAGCATAACTAAGATATATAGGAATCAAGAAAACTAAAAATTTTAAAAGCTCCAAAGTTATGCAATATGAAGAATGATCAAGTATATCAATTTACGTAGCAAATACAGTTAAAATGAATATCACATCAAATGTCGCACTACTTCGAATAAGTCTGAAATTGTAAAATATATTGAAAATTATGATATGCTAATTAGAATCAGTGAACAAAATTTCTGCTTGATTTCTTTTTTCTGCCTCGAGAAATTATGTTTATTGTATTTTATCTCTAGTCTTCTAAACATTTACTTTGCCAACGTACTGGAAGATAAGGTACAAGGAGGCTATTAGATACTATAATTGCTCGCAGTTGGTGCCTACAAGGCATTAACGTTTTTTAGTAGTAAAGACAGTTACAGTGCCAACGGTCATTCCTTATTTAAACTTCAAAAAAATAGCCATGCTATTTGATCATTATTCTGCCTGTACCAGTTTCTATGATATCCAATCTTATTGAATGAACTAATTGCTAAATAAGCTTTCCAATGATTGGCTTTGCTAAAATCATTCGAGCCACCTTGATTTCAGCAATCAGAAAAATGTCTTAAAAAGGTGTAATTTCTATCTGAAATTTGTGGCATTTTTCAAGTAACTCCTTAGCACAGACTAGTAAATTTTTAACAGCCAAAGTATATTCCTTTTCGCTAGATTGCTGATGCTTAAATAAAGCGGGAAGGCATTAGTTCGGTGAGCTACTAGCTGAAAAACCAAAAAACATTGGAGGAATCTGCGAAAAGCAGTACATTTGACTCCTTCCCTTAAACTTTTCCAATAAAGGAAGCTATTTAGTTGTTAGCTTACTTTTTGCCTGTTCAACTAACCTTTCATATTCTGCTTTATTGCATGCGTGTATTAATCTAGAGAAAAGTATAATGTGCTATTTGTTCGACAACCTCTTTCTCACATTTCGCAATATATAGAATGTATAATATAGATGGAGTCCACTGAATTCTCCAGTTAATTTTAATTACAACACAGCTGCATGTATAGCTTTTTATTCGTCAGTGATAAATACGTTTGGCATTTTATCCATAGCTTTTGCAAACGTCCTTAAAATTTGAGTATATACTTGTCGAGTTTCGAAAAAAAAAACAACAATAGCGAGAGGAACGATGCGTTTACATAGACTCGTCCCCAAAAAAAAGCCCCATCTTCCAGCAACTTCCTGACGGGTGATTATCTTTGATTAAGTTAAAAGTAAAATCAAAACTCACCACGTCACCATAGAGCTGATACATATTTTTCATGTCGGGAAAAACTGCAATTAGTAATTCTGGAGGTTGTTCCCTCGGTCTCGCTTCTTCAGACTGAAAGATATCGTATCCTTGCTTTTCAAGAATATTGGTTAGCTCTTCTATTGTCGTACTGCGCCCTCCATTGCTGCGAGCTATTAAATAGTATAATTGCTTTTCGCTAATACTAAACTGAGGGCAAATTATGCTTTTGAGAGCAGTTACAGAGACAAAAGCTGGTAGTTCCTCTATATACTCCTGAACAGCACGATATTTAAAATTCCTGCATCGCTTGAGGACATGACGATGTTCACAGATTGCCTTGATAAGTTGAAATCTATTAGAGTCTGTGAGATGATATCTCAAGCACGACTGGCAACCTTTCCAGGAGCACGTCGCATAAAGATATCTAACCTTTTGAATGACCAATCTAAAATGAATTAATCCATCCATCAATTATGCATACCTTCTCTGTTATCTAATTTTTCTCGTAAGTCTTCAAGTGTATTAATTTATTCTAATTCTAGTAAGTTTGTTGGAAAAATCATTTCGATAAAAGATTTTATTGTCATTTGTTATCTTGGCTAGTATATAGTAGTAAACATATGCGATCTAGATCATTGACCAAGATTAAAAATATCATTATAGTTCGTAAACTCCATAGCTTCCACTAAACTCCAAATTTTGAATTTTGATTCTGTCGTGGGGATAACCAGTTCAGGTGGCCTTAGTCAAGAATTAAAGGTGATGCCCTGCTAAGCTGGTCCTGCCCTTTGTTTTCACTTGGGCCAAGTGTCTCGGTCAATGATTTCCGACTGTGATGCCCCCCCAAGAAACTCCATCAGGCCAAAAGGCTAAGTAAGTACTCGGAGGAAATAAACGTACGGCACAGAGGCACCAAACGCTGACGCACTCAAGAGAACGTCACAGTAGTAAACATATGCAATCTTGATCATTGACCAAGATTAAAAATATCATTATAGTTCTTGGCTAGTATATATTAATTACAAAATCAAAAGGAAGATATTATATTTGATTTTTTATTGCTAATCATGAAAAATTTCATTTATTACTCTCTATTCTCCTAATTTTATTCTTAACAGAATGCAAAATCCTGGTAAATACATTATTCATGTTTTACAGAAATGCCTGTGTTCTAACTAAGGCATTCATCAAACTCATAACTCCCATACCTCCAATCAGCAAAAGGCGATTCTCGAGAAATTCTTCAATGTTTACAATTTTTCGATATATTTAAGGGGTTATTAATTCACTTGTTGAGTTTTTGCTAGCCTTGGTGATGCATATGTAAAGTTCATAACACATACTACCTATTGGCTGATTTAAAGAGCAATTGTATTTTCTAAATAATTAAAAGCAATTATTTTAATGTTCTTGCTTGGAAGTTGGGGAGACTGAAGTGTCCAAGATTATCTATATTGAAAACAATTATACAAAGATGTAGAAGAAAAGACAGAAAATGAAGAAAAGAATCAGTACAGATTGTATCTTTTTAACTTTGCTCCAATTCGATAATGTTTATTTTTGATGAATAGCTGATTTGTTTTTAAAGAGTAACTAATTACGATCAAAATGTATATTCTCATTTGGGAGAATGCAACTTTTACTGCGAAGCATATGATCGTTACTGCCAAAATATAATAAATCATGTTTTTAGAATGGCCAAGAATATTTATTTTTTGATATATGATGCTGAAATACTTAAGTAATTAATATTATAAAGCGGCAATATAATTATTTTTATGCCAAAATCGATTGAAATATATCCTCGAACACTCCTTTAAGAACCTCAATCTCAAAAAAGGTGGTTCTTGCAGATTCCTGCGATTATTACAATTGTTCTACTGATTTTTGCAGTTAATATTGGCTCTGATACTCTTAAAAATATGGGATCCATGGACATATCATTGGCCGAACAATCAACAATTTGCTTAAGCTAATTTAACCATAACAAATGCGATAGTCTCAACTTAACTCCAGACTGCAAAAGGATACTGTAGTTTGTTCAACTCAAAGAAAATGGTACTTCACAAATACTGCGCTATTCAAAAATCGTTGCCGACGAAGTAATTAACGGCTTTCCCTTACCTGCAGTCATTATCGGACTTCTCCTGCTTCTTCATCTTACGCTG